>MDSW01119620.1_pt1 | contig 13483 bp, 8 predicted proteins | sample 811171 | NCBI WGS metagenome assembly MDSW01 (sample SAMN05326641, study PRJNA326480) | marine metagenome | isolation source: seawater | place: Atlantic Ocean: North West | collected 2012 | reverse complement strand
ATTCCTAATTATAGAATTGTCAATTATACTATTAGGTTTCTGGCCCTTCACGAAAGGATGTGGCTCGTTTAAGAATATGGACATGTCATAAATTCCACCTGATGTTCCGGCATAACTATGCGAACACAAAAGGTTAAATCCTAGAATAAGCAAACCAATAGATAGTAATTTATTGCGCATTATAAAAACCAAACGAACTACTTTCATTATATTTCGTACTAAATACACTCTGAAATAGAGTTGTCCAGTAAAACCATTTGAAATATTAGCCATATTTTATATTCCAACTGATATCTAACAGTTATAGCTTTCAACGGACATACTAATAACTTTTTGATTAGACTTAATTTTATATATTATTGAATATCATTATTCTGGGCATCAACGATGATACGTATTAAGTTTGGTTTATATTTTACTATAAAATCATGATCTGATGGGGTAAGCTTCATTTTTATTGCACATAAATTTAGTAATTTAATAAAAGGATATACTGTGATCTATGAATTCAGAACATATGACCTAAAACCAGGATCGGTTCCTGAAGTAATCAAACGTTTTGGTGAATCTTATGAGCAACGAAAAAAATTTTCAAAACTAGCGGCATTCTTCTATACCGAAATAGGGCCTTTAAATCAAATTATACACATTTGGCCGTATAAGGATACTAGAGATCGAGAAGAAACACGAACTAACGCCGTAAACTCGGGCGCTTGGCCACCAAATATTAAAGAATACATCCTGAACCAACATGTAGAGATAATGGTACCCTGGTCATTTTCACCGGAATTAGAGCCGGGAGATCATGGGCCTTTTTACGAAATGAGAAGTTATATCTGCAAAGCTGGTTCTATTAATGATATTAAAGAGCGGTGGCTAACCAAATATGCAGATCGAACAGCCCTCTCTCCAATGAACGGGGTTTTCAGCGTAGATATAGGAACGGCGCTCAAGATTGTGCACCTTTGGCCATATAAAGATCTCGAAAAAAGATCAAAAATAAGAAAAGAAGCATCTGACTTAGAAATTTGGCCGCCAGCCGGAGGTGGAGATAACTTTATTTCACAGGAAAATAAAATTCTATTGCCTGCGCCATTTTCACCGATGCAATAAAATCAAAGTACGGTTTTATTAAACAAATAAAATAGAGGATCAGCCTTTAACCAACTACTAATGTTTGAGGAATAGCTTTACGCATTCGATCGACATAATTTGAAACCGGCCGAACGCCCCTTGACCGCTCCTGTTCAGAAAATGCTCTCCTATAAGCGGCAGCTTTTGAACTATGGGTACTTATGATCGACTCATCCTCTGAACTATTAATAACAACCCAAGTCTTATCCGAACATTCATACTTAACTGAATAGCGCATTCTGCGACCCCCCCCAAATAATATTGCTCACATGGACCTCCCCTTTTTTACCAATGTAGAAAGTTAGAGCTAAGTTATTTACAAAGAATGAATAAAAATGATTTTTATAATTTTCTTGTGCTAGCAAAAAATTAATTGGGACTTATTAAAACTTAATTAAATGGAGTTCATGAATATTTTTCAGTTATGCTGTCTGAATAATGCCAATAAATATTCTTAAAATTAAATTTCTTTACAATCTCATGGCAATTTAAAATTATTATCCAGCCTGGGCTAATATTGAATTGGCGGAAACTCTAAAATTATCGATGCCACATTCATTTTGGTAAATTTCTTTTAACAGGTGACGGTTATGCCGTCTTATTGATCTATCATATGCCGGATCGTAATGTGTTTTCAACAAATCTTCGGCAAGTTCTTGCCAATTTCGCGATTTTATTAATCCGTGCCAAATATCAGTATGAGCATTACCATGTCTCTTAGACATACCATAAATTAATTTTTCTAAAGCGGATGGGTCTGTCATCAAATGTTCATATTCAGATAAAAGATATGTCGCACGCGTGTGCAGTGGTGTATTTATAAAAATCATTGGGGCTGAAATAACTTGGCGCCAAACTCCAGCGGGAATTTGAATGTTACCTATCCTCGAACTTTCGGATTCAACATAAATAGTTTTGGTTAAATCAAATTTCATTAGTGCTGCATAAAGATGGGACTCAAATAATCTCTGGCTCGGCTGCATACAATTTACCACTGCACCTAATAAGGAACCTCGATGCGCTGCTAACTTCTCCAAATCTAAAACTTGGGATCCCGAATTTATAAGTTCATGCAGTATTCCAGTTTTTCCAGAGCCAGTCCTCCCGGCTATTACGACAAATTTTAATTTGTCCGATATTTCTTCCAGGCCAATTAAAACATCTCTACGATAGCTTTTATATCCTCCCTTCAAAATGAAAGTTTTCCAGCCAATTTCGCTACAAATTTGAGCAAATGCTCTAGATCTTTGACCGCCTCTCCAACAATGTATTAGTGGTTTAAAATCAGTTGTCATTAAATGTAATTTTTTTTCTAATTGTTCTGCAATATTTCTAGCAACTAAGACTGCACCATATTTACGTGCATTAAAACTAGATTGCTGTTTATATATCGTACCCACAATATCACGTTCACTATCTGACAAAACAGGCATATTAACGGCGTCAGGTATATGATCATTGAAAAATTCAGCAGGCGAGCGGACATCTATAATCATATCATAACTGGACGATTGCCATTTATTTGTCTCAATTATTGGCGCGCTCATTTCAACAACCCAGCCTAATGCTAAATAAAGTTCTAAAATCGAATAGTGTCCTATATCAACATATTTAAGTAATATAAATCATACTTAAATACGTCACAGTTCCTTATATAGGATTTAGCCTTCCCATCCAAAAATCAATCATCTCAATCGGTAATATTAAAGTATTGAAAACATACTCAATTCTACAATTGGAAAACTAATTTTCTATTGTTTGTCATATAAAAATTATTTTGTATATTAAAAGTTATAAAATTTTTATAGGCTAGTCATGGCAGATGTAATTGAACAACTAAAGGCAAAATTCAACTCTTCAACACTTTTAACTGAAGAGAATGAAAAAGCTAAATATGTCACAGATTGGTCTGGAAAAATAAAGGGTAAAGCAGCTGCAATTCTGCGGCCTCAAAATACTTCTGAAGTAGCAGAAATTATTAAAATAGCATGCAATACTGGCACTCCGGTTGTTCCTCAAAGCGGAAACACTAGTGTTGCGGGTGGGTCAGTTCCAGATGCAACTGGCGATGCTATAGTTATCTCACTCGAACGAATGAATAAAATAAGAGAGATAAGTAACTCTGCCATGACAGTAACAGTTGAGGCAGGCTGTATTCTGGAAATTCTTCATAAAACGGTTGAAGAACAAAATTTATTTTTTCCGTTAAATTTTGGAGCTAAAGGAAGTTGTATGATAGGAGGGAATTTAGCAACTAACGCTGGCGGCCAAAATGTAGTGCGTTACGGTAATACGCGTGATTTATGTCTAGGAATCGAGGTGGTAACCGCCACAGGAAAAATTATTAATTTATTATCAGGCTTGCGCAAAGATAATACCGGGTACGATTTACGTGATCTCTATATAGGCTCCGAGGGAACCTTGGGCATCATAACAGCTGCTACACTAAAATTATTCCCCTTGCCAAAAGCACGGGCAACGACATTCGCCGTAGTCCCGGATATTAAAAATGCATTATCATTACTTAATCACGCACAATCAGAAACTGGTGGAGCAGTAGAAGCATTTGAGTTGATCCCAGATGTTTTTCTTGAATTGGTAAAAAAGTTCGCCCCTCAATATGTTATTCCTTTTGAAAAAATTCCTGAACTCTGCGTATTGATAGAGATTTCTGAAACATCTGATAATAAGGAGTCAATTAACAACAGTAATATGTCTCCTTTAAACTCGATCCTCGAAAAGATTCTCGAATTCGGACTTGAAAAAGGATTTATTCTCGACGCAGTAATCGCACAATCAGAAACACAGAGATCACAGATGTGGAGTATGAGAGAAGGAGCCTTAGAAGTTATCACTGCAGCCGGCACTAGGATTGGTTTTGATATTTCACTACCTTTAGATAATATCCAAGATTTTGTGGAAGAAATGCAAGTAAAGACGGCAGCAATTATGCCGGGACTAAAGATGTGTCATTTAGGTCACCTTGGTGATGGAAATCTTCATTATTGTATTTTCCCACCGGAAAAAAAGGTTAATAATTTTATAGAAAATGAAGAGCAGATAAAATCAGTAGTTTATGACTCAATTGGGAAATATGGCGGTTCATTTAGTGCTGAACATGGTATTGGCACCAGTAAATTATCGGCTATGGCTGAATATAAGGATCCTGTAGCACTCGAAATAATGAAGACTATTAAAAACTCTCTTGACCCAAAAAATATTATGAACCCAGGAAAGTTAATACCTTAAAACTATTTTTTAAAATTCAACCGCAATTTAAAGAAAATAATTCAGGGAGAGAACGGGATGCTACATTCCACCTTCCCTGATAATTACAGCAACAAACCAATACCAAAATCTATTTATCAAATTCCTTCTAACAGCTTCGATTTCAATCATCCCCTTTGTCTTATGATTTAATTTCAGTGTTGTATTTTCAATATTGGCTACTAATTTATAGACGGCTTGGTCAGGAATTAGGACTTCTTTTTCGTAACTTGCGGAGACACTCCCACCATATACGGTTGCTAGGGTCTTCTCATCAATCCGATCAACTGAAGAACTACCTATTTCAACAAGTTTACATGGATATTTTTTTAACTCATGTTGAACTAGCGTAAAATTACATGAACCACGTAATTCAACCCTAGAAACATCTTCTTCATTAATGTAAGCAATAACTTTAAAACCACTCACCCCCCTGATGGCGAATAATCGTTGGCCATTATTTAGCCATTGCCCAATAAGCAAGTCTCTGGAAATGTCTGTTGAAATGCCATCTATTGGTGCATATATGTTCAAGTTACCTATTTTTTCCCTTAGGGCTCTCCTCTGTGTTTCAAGATTTGCAAGTTCAGAGGCGATTACAGCATTATTCTTCCAGGAAACATCGTCAAAAGCAGCGAGTTTGAGAATTTCTTTTTTTAGTTCAATTTTATTAGTTAGATTTTTTAGCATTAAATTTAGCGATGGATTAACAAACTTTACAATTAGATCACCTTTCCTAATTGCAACTCCCTCAGTTGATATGAAATCCTCTAAACGCCCATTTGTCGTGACATATATGACTTTATATGGTTTGGCCTGTATGGTGGAATTGAGAACTATAGATCCGCGCCAAGGTATAAATAAGGAAAAAATTAGAAGCAATGAGAATGCGAGCAAAAACCACACCCGTGTTTTAGAAAAAATATGTTTTTTACGAAAACCCCATTGTCTGAATTCGAACCATATTGGTCGTAAAATAAACCAGCCTATCTCAATTAAAAAAAGGAAAACACCTAACACTTTTGTAAAAAAACTATAAACCAATAGAGCTATTCCAATAAATAATATCAAACGATAAACCCAAACACTAAAAGCGAAAATAATAAGTAAAACTTCTATTTTCTGTGGGAAAATCTCTGGCTTTTCTTCGTTTAAATTAAACAACTTCTCACGCAACCACCAACGGGCAATATTTCCAGAACGTTCATGTAAATTAGGTATGTTAAGGAAGTCTGAGAGTAAGTAATAACCATCAAATTTCATAAAAGGACTAGCGTTTATTACTAATGAGGAAATCCACGTTGTCGTTGCCATAATAAAAGCGACATCTCGCAAAATACCGCTTGGTAAGAAACACCAGGCCAAGGTAGCAAACCCAGCTAACATCAATTCAACAAGCACCCCAGCACCAGCTATTTTAAGGCGTTGTGATCGATACCTTAATTTCCAACTCTCATTTGTATCCGTATAAAACATAGGCCAAAGCACTAAAAAGGCGACACCCATGACTGGGATGTTGCAACCATAACGCTTTGCTGTATACGCGTGACCAAGTTCATGTGAAATTTTTACAAAAACAAGGGTGATTACAAAAAGTATCATTCCCTTAAAAGATAAAAGCTCTGTGATTTGGGAGTTAAAAATATCCCACTGATGTGTAATTAAAAATAAACCTAAAAATAAAGAAATTATATTTAATATCAAAAACCACTTAGAAAACATAAATTTAATATAGGGATAAGTTTTCGTTAATATATTGTCACATCTAAATAAAGGTATCCGAAAAAATAAATAATGATGTAACAACCATCTCAGCCATGAATTTCTTCTGCTAATTTTGCAATTTATTAAATTCTCAACGCTTGTAATTTTAGTGGCCTGACAAAGTTGATTGGCGCGGCAGAATTTTTCCACCTCTTTAACAAAATTCTCATCAATCTCAAGAGTTGTTTCTTTATTAACGGCTTGAGAAATAAGTTCAGCTGTACCCTTCGTCCAATGACATAATACCTCATAAACACGCCATTCAATTTGAAAGAATTTATTTCTGACAGGATCATGGATTGTCCAATTAGGGCTCCCAGAACTTGTCCTATCAGATAAATAAAGATTCAGGTCCTCTCGAATTGGTGTTAACATAAATTAAATTCCAAAAAATTGGCGTAAAGCTGAGATAGGCCTTCGAAATATCCAGTAAAAGATGGTTACCTTCTTTCCTGAAATTCTTGCGGTACCACGGAGCCCAAGACGTGGCATTAACTCAATATCAAAAATTTTTGCCCTTATTCTATGAGCAAATGTAAAACCTGGTCTTTCTTGTGCTTCGTATGAGAAAGAGTGCATACGTGCCGAAATAGGATTCAACGGGTCTGAGTTTAAATAAAGCCGGATGGGGGCCCCAGTTTCTATTTTAATAACATCGGCTACCGAAAGCCATGATTCAACCTCAACTGAATTTTGGTCTGCAAGACTTATAATTTTTTCCCCTAAGTTTACGGGGCGCCCTTCCCAAGCATTAGGAGAGTCTATAATTACGGTGCCATCGTGCGGTGCTACTACTTTCATGCGAGCAATTAAGAGTTTAAGATTTTTTATCCTGATTTCTTGCTCTTTTAATTGTCCTAACGTTTTCACTAAAAATTTTTTTGATGATATATCGGATAATGCCTGTCGTGTCAGTTGAGCATATTGAATTTTTAATGACTTGAGAACTTTTTGTGCTATATCAAGATCATTCCTTTGAGATAAAGAATCCATAAAAAACAAAACGTCACCCTTTCCAACAACTTGGTTTGGGGAAACACTTATCTTTTCAACGATACCTTTTATAGGTGCGCGGATTACAGATGGATTAATTGCAACAATTTCAGATGGCGCCAGTACTGTCAGTGGCACAGGAAACATTAGTAAACACAATAAACCCACTACTATCATTACCTTAGTAAAAATTTTAGAATTTTTAGTCTGTTTTATAATTTTTACCCTTTTAAAAACTCCCCAGGAATGGCCATAAATACCATTCACAAGATCTAATATATCTCTCTCATTAGAATTCCAGTTTTTATTTCGCACTAAAAATAAGCAGCCCATCTTACCCTTAAGGGGTGAAACTAAAGGGATTAATATTCCGTGCTTTGGGAACCAGTCATGCCATCCGGATCCGGCGGCAACTTCAAAGTCCTTTTCACTAATTTCTGTCACTGTTTTGAGATCCCTCGATAACGGTGAGAGATGTTTATTAAGCCAGTAAATAAACGGTGAATTTTTTTCAAAGGTTGCAGTACCGGAAAAAACCAAAATATTTCCGGAAGCATCAAATAAAATAGCTTGATGGTATTGGACTATTTTAAATGTCTCATTTACAATTATAAACCCAAGTTCTTCGATAGTCAGAGCGCTTCTAACCCGTTTTTCTAGATCGATTAATACCGCAAGCGGTTTTTCTTTTAACATTTCGGTCATCAATTAATCTCTAGTTGGTAATTTAAATTTAATAGTGCCGCTCATCCCAGGAATTAATTCTCGATGTCTTCGATTTGTAGCTCCAATTATAATAATTGAACGGCTGACGGCATCTATCTTTGCTCCTCGCTGTATGACTTTTGCCTCATATTTCTTAGAGGTTTCATTGACATTATACTGAAATTTATATCCAACCTTTAACCAATTAACCCAACCAGATGGAACCATAAAAACTATTTCTAAATTAAGGTCATCAATTATTTGTATAATATCCGCGCCAATTTTAGCAAATTGGTGTTCACCCATTTTAACTTGTACAACGCGACCTGAAAATGGAGCCTTGATGCTGCATTTAGATAGTCGCACTCGCCCTGCTTTTATATCTGCAGTAATTTTTCCTAATTCAGCTTCCGCATTTTTTACGTCGAGTTCGCCTGTTGAGTTTAACTCCAACAATCTTTTTTCTATTGAAAGTTTTGCTTTAGCTGCTTTGAGTATAGCCTCTAACTTCTCATACTTAGCCTTGATCAGTGAACAATCTAGTTTGATAAGAACAGCGCCTTTCTCAAAGCTATCACCTTCTCTAACTAATATGCTATGGATTCTAGCAGGGATTTCACTAGACAATAATGTTGAATACTGAGACCTAAGTTTACCATATATTTTATCAGAACTAACGGTAGAATTAAATTCTACATTCTGCCCGAGAGACTCGCTGATATTAATACCATTAACAAATAAGAGAAAAAAAATAAATAATAAAAATAAATGTTTCATGATACGAAACTCAACCCATCTTACTGATATTTAATATCATTGATAGTAACGCATCGACTTCCACATATCACATATCAACATTATATAATCAACTAACGATCTCTATTGTTCATAAGCAGAATCGTATATTGCGGAACCATTAATTGGAAATTCCCCGAGTCTAGATAATAACATTTGTTGGCTAAAACCCGCTCGCCCAAATAACTGATTTTGTGTGTTCATTGTTTTTTTATCAATATTCCTCGGCAATAATTCACTTTGTTCATCATTATTGCTTCCCGGACTAGAAATATCTTTTTCAATAACAAACGAAGTCGTAACCTCGTTGCCATTTTGGTCTGTAGCTGTAACCAAGACCTCTATAGACCCCTCAAAATCTTCTGGCACCTCACCCTCAAATTTTCCTGCTACTGGATCAAATTTTAGCCAAAAAGGCAGTGCTTTGTCATCAGGTTGTGAAGCTTTTAAAGTAACCATTGTATCATTATTTGATTTTGCAAAAGCATCGACAGGAATGGAGAAAGATATAATCCCTAAAGAATTGATTTCGGGATCTTTAATGCCATTAAGAACTGACAAACCACCATCGTTTAAGGTCGAAGAGTTGGATTGGAGTATCATATTAGAACTGTAACTGGGTTGAATAGAGACTGGCGATTGAGACTCGAGACCACCGCTTCGAGAGATCGCGACTGACTCTGTATCACCGATGTCTGATACTCCTGGCAATGACAACCCAGATACAATTTGGCTACTTGAGTCCACTACAGTACCTTTAGCTCTGACAAAAGTTTGTAACCCATCGCGACTTATTTTTATTTCAGAAGCCGGCATGTTAACTTCAGTTACCGTATTGACTATCGAGACTTGCTGGATGGGGGTTACCTCCTCAACAGGGAAATCTTCAAAAATTATAGCTGTATTATTTCCTGAATTACCATCAGCATCCGTAGCCGTAAAAGTAAGTGTTCGAGCAGCTCGGTCTGCTTCTGTTAAAGTTGTATTATTAGTTTCATAAGTAATCAATCTTGCCACTTGAGATACTATAGTATCATCAACCGCATTGAATACCTGTATGTTATCGATGTATAGGGAAGCCCCTGCTGCTTTACCTCCAGTAAAATCATATGTTCCTGAGATAAAAACAAATCGATAATTACCAGTAGCAGGGATTGTCACATTAGCAGTCGCCCATGCTGTCGTTCCTGCCGCGGAAGTACCGGTAGCGTTGAGTATTTCTGTGGTAGAATTTGTATCCGTATTGACTATATAACCGAATACATCATAGGCGTCCCCCCCACCTAAGGCACGCCAATCAAAACTGATCGTCTGGCCATTCTCACCAGCAAAAATATCAGAGTAAACTGACGGACCATGCACCACATCATAACCATTCGCAGTTGTCATGCCCGCACTCTTTAGTTGCAGAGAATAGGTTCCATGGGACTTATCAACGGTATTTACCGGCGCTGTCCAGGTCCCTTTTGTAGTTGGCACATCACTATCTCCCCCTGAATTTACTGGATCTGAACCATCTGCTGGGGTAATTATACCCGCAATCGATGTCGTCCCAATATCTATTTGAGTGCTAGTATCAGCTGTCCAGCCAGTTAAGTCTCCGCTCTCAAAACTCGCATTGGTAAAGCTGTTACTTAAAAAATTAATTTGGAGATTATTTCCATTAGCTCCATTACTTGTAGAATCGATTGAGCCTATAACATTAGAGCCACTCCCGCTCCCTAAATACAGGCTAGAGCCAACTACGGACACCACATTATTTGATGTTGAAGCAGAGGTTGCTTTGATAAGACCTAGCGTTTCTGAGGCATCGGCGGATGTTACAGCAATGGTCAAGCTACCGCCTCCACCGTAGTCTCCGCCATTAGTTATGTTTATTGCCGATGATACAACTACAGGCTCTGAATCGGAGACATAACCAGTTCTGCCACCTGAAGTAACGTTAGGAGTGGTCAAAAGACCAGAAAAATTTGAATTTTGACTAAAAAACTCAGTGCTTGCTTCAATCTCGCCACTTTCGACCTCAAGCAACCAGTCACCCCCGGCTTCGATACTGCCAGTAAAGTTATTTGATGCGGCTACGTCCGCCCCAGTTACTTTTGCCAATGAAGTAATAAACTCGCGTCCGGTCGATTCAGCAACATTACAACCATAAAGCAATATATCTCCGTCACTACTAAGTGACTTACCGATTTTGGATAATTCATCATAATAAGTATTTATATTTACACTATCTAAAATTGTATTCCCTATATTAATTCGCCCTTCAGAGCCATGAGAAATTATATGAATACTTTCTACACCCTCCCTTCCGAGCATAAAATCTGAAATTTGCTGAATACCATCTACATGAGAATTTAATTTAAAAACCTCTGTTCTGGCATCACAATTTTCTATTAAAGAATTAGATGATGTAATATTTCCATCGATAAATACTATGCGTCGCACCTCTTTCTGTGACTTTGCATCACTCTCTTGATTAGCTTCAAGATCACGGGCATCATGATGACTTGTAGCGTCTATTACTTCACCAGAAAAAGCTCCATCAAACATAATACGTTGTTCAAGCGCGAGCATTTTTGGATAATTTCTAGAGTATTTCACTGCATCCTCGCCTAATATTAATAATTTTCTATATAAAACCTGCAGTTCTATTGTTTGCATACAATAATTCCAGACTATTAACCAAACCTTTACTCTGATTTTTTTATAGATCGCAATTATTCTAGTTTAAAGAAGTTTACTAATGTATTTAACTTCGTTTAACCTGAGATATTCATCAAATTGACTTCCTATTTTACTCAAAAAATTTATAAATAAGATTAATGTTGGGTTATAGAATTATTCTATCTCCCTAACTACTCTGAAGCCATAAAATTTAGATCGAACCTCTGGCATACTCATGTATCGGAATGATGGTGTAATTCCCATGGTCATTATATTCCAACCACCACCTCGCAAAATGCGACTACAATTTAAACGCTGTTTGGAATTTTTAAAACTTAAAAATGGTTTTGGGTATAATTTATGAATTTTGTAAGCATCTTTATTATAGCAATCCTCAACCCATTCCCATACATTGCCAGAGGTATCAAAAAGGCCAAATTTATTCATAGAAAAACTACCAACTTTAGCGGTTCTTTCCCCGTCATATATGCTGCCACAATCTTGACAAACCGCTCGATTTACGCCGGGTTTTCTTCCCCACCAAAAGGCAGTATTTGTTCCAGCTCGCGATGCATACTCCCACTCTGCTTCCGATGGTAAACGATATAATTGGCCTGTTTTTTTCGTTATCCAATTCAAATAACTTAGCACATCTTCCCTGTTCACATTAATCACAGGTCGTGCACCTCTTCCCCATCCTTCATCTGAAGGCCGGTAGCCAGAGCAACCCCCATCCGAGAGACAGGCATCCCAGAGCCCAAAAGAGATTTCGTACTTACTTATGGAAAATGATTTTGTTATCGCGACATTTATTGCTTCAGCATCCTCGGTTAATCCGCCATTTACTTCGCCCATAATAAAATTACCTTCTGGAACAATGACTTGTTTAGGACAAACTTTGCAATCGGTGAACGTTTTTCCAGGAAGATAATCAATATTATCTCTGGTTTTTACTTTAATAAAATCAGAGGCAAGGTTGGAATTATCTTTTGATTTAAGTTCTGTTTTGGTTTTATCTGCTAATTTTTTTATAATATCACTGCTCTTAACAATAAGTTTTGTTGGGCCATTAATCTGGACTAACCATACATCATTTAAACCTGAATTAATTAAAGATGATCTGAGTTCTACTTTATTACTATAATTAATAGGTCCAACGATAACACGGTAAAATATTTTGTTTTTGTTGCTAATCATTGCGACTAAAGGCTTATATCTTGCCAGTCGCAATTTTAGACCATTAGCGTTCTCAAAAAAACTAAACGTCCCAATAGAATAATAAGAACCCAGTAAATTCTTTACTATATAAGAATAAGGCTTTGGTAATAGGTTAGAAAATTTATCCTTATGTTCACTGGCATTGGTCGCAGAGAGGAAAAACATAAATAGAAACGTAAGAAACAAACTTAGATGACGATTCAATCTACACCCTCTCAATATATTTTATTATTACTTTTATCATCATATCTAACCAACCACCAAACCAAAAAAAGATATATAAATTCACCGATAGACACCTTATTTTCGACCAATAAAACTGTCAAAACTATATGAAAATATAATTTTTTATTGAATAAATTCAACTAAACTGGCAATTATAAACCTTTTTCGTTTAAATTTGGGCTTTCATGTTTTAATAACAGGCACCCAGATAAATTATTTAAGTGTATAAAATTTGGAAAAATGTTAAATGCAAAGCCGCCAATTTTGGGACGAAATTAACGATAGCTGTAAAGTGGGAAGCTCATACATTAAGAGAATTATTGATCTTGAACGCGTCCCATTTAATGCTAATTTAGTTTTTCCAGATTCTAATCCTGAAATAATAAAAGAGTTATCGGTGCAAGTTGGGCTCCAACATTTCGCGCGTGTAAACCTCGATTTACTATTAAGTTTTCACTCCTTTTTAATACAAACAACTAAATATAATATATTAGTTGATACTTGCTGTGGTAATAAAAAGGAACGACCAACACGACCTTTCTGGCATCAACGTAATGGACCCTTTTTAAATAATCTTGCAAATATTGGATTAGCCCCCTCGGATATTGATTTTGTTTTATGTACCCATTTGCATGCTGATCATGTAGGCTGGAATACTCAACTTGTTAATGGGAAATGGATACCAACATTTCCAAATGCTCAATATTTATTTACT
>MDSW01117038.1_pt1 | contig 13483 bp, 21 predicted proteins | sample 811171 | NCBI WGS metagenome assembly MDSW01 (sample SAMN05326641, study PRJNA326480) | marine metagenome | isolation source: seawater | place: Atlantic Ocean: North West | collected 2012 | reverse complement strand
TTAAATTTTTTTTTCTGCGTTTTATAATTTCTATTTTATAATTATATAATGCCAACTATTCAAATTCCTATTTTATTCGATGTTGATAATTTAGATGCTCCTCTTACTATTTTTGGAGAACAAGGTACTAATTTCTTTCATCATCATACTGAATTCACTATTGCCAAAACTGCTAACGGTATTACCGTTAATGATATGAAAACTATACACGTAGGGGATAGTGCTGATGATACTCCTAATAATATATTTTATTGCACTAGTAGAAAAAATTTAGACACATTATGTGACAAAATTGCTGATTCTATTATCCAAGGTGCTTTAGTTAATACTAACTTTGCTACTAAAAATGTTCCTATTGGTGGTAATCAAAACAGAACCGTTTTTGATACTACTATGGGAAATGGTAATTTAGGTGAACAAATGGCCAAAATTGCCTGTATTCATTTAGTAGGACATCCTTTAGCTCAAGCTTTATTTACTAATGAACAACAAATCACCGATGCTTTATTAGAACAACCTCATACCAATAATACTAATGGCGGTGATGCTTTTCAATCCTTTAACGATACTAGCGATTCTAAATATACTAAATCTGATACTACCCAAATAACTTACACTGCTAATTATTATCATACCAAATTAGCCCAACAATTAGGTAAACTCTTAGGTGGTGCTGCATCTGGAACTACTAATAATTTAAATGTTTCTTCTACTACTGCTGTTGGTGTTCCCAAATCAACTGGTCGTGCCAACGCTCAAATTAAAGCAATATTTGAACAGCTTATGAATGTTACAGGTAGATCAACTGGTATTGCTACTGCCAAAGAAGTAGACAACAACGCCGATAATACTACTACTGCCGCTCTTCCTTTTGAAGACGGTGATGTTCTCGTATTTTACATTCGTGGTAAAATTAAATTACAAGTTGAAACTGCTGTTATGGGTGCGGGTGCTGTTACACTTAAAGATGGTGATGGTAATGCCATTGCTAATGATTCTGATTTTGCTACTGGAAATGCAAGTAGTGTATCTACTATTTCTTCTTCATTTCCTGGAACTGCTACCAATGATTATGAAAGCGAAAAATTTAATTGGATGGGAAATGCTGGTAAAACTAATCCTGTCTTTAATGAAAAAGTAACTAATCTTACTTCCGGCGATGTTTTAGATTGTCATACTATGAGAATCTCCGTTGAGTTACAAGGTTAATTAATTATTTTTAATTCATAATAATATTAATATATATTAATATGAGTCAAAATTATTTTAGCGGATTTGGTAACAATTCTATGTTTGGTAAACACACAGAATCTGTTTCTTCTAGTGATAGAACTCAAAGAATTAAAAATAAACAAATTTTTATGAATAGAAAAAATACTAGAAATGCCACTTTTTATAATAATGATAGCAAAGATTTAGCCAAAATTAATAGTTATAATGATATGTATGATTTATTTAAAGGTTTTAAAAGATGTAAATTTGAAAATAAATCCGATATTAATAATCAAAATTGCTTTAATGTATGGCTTAATGAAGATGTTGACCCTATGAAAAAAATGACTTTAGATCATTGGTATATTTCTAAAATAGATTTTTCTGTTAATCCCCCTTCTGATCCCGGTATTTTAAATCAAATGTCTAATTACTTTTTCCCATATGTTTCTACTAATCAAAAAGTTCCTATATTTAATCATCATTCTTATTTTGATGAACAAAATACAAAAGGTATTGCTGTCCACGCAAAACATTTCAAAAGAGGATTTCCTATTTCAAAATATTCATAATTTTAACATATAAATATATTTTGTATATTTATATATGGTTAAAAAAAAACTAGCCTTGCTTGTTGGTTTAAATTATCCCGGCGATACTACTTATATGCTTAATGCTTCTTATAATGACGTTCTTCTTGTTCAAAAACATCTTGTTGATAATGAAGACTTTAGAAATGAAGATATACTTATTTTAACTGATAAAAATCCTGAAGATACTACTTTTTATGCCACTTATTATAATATTGTCACTCGTATTAAAGAAATTATCGAATTAGCAAAATCTGATGACCTCATATTCTTTTATTTCACTGGACACGGTTGTCAAATTACCGATAACAATGGTGATGAAACCGATTCTAGAGATGAATGTTTTGTTCCTGCTGATCATACTAAAAATATCATCACTGATGATTTAATATATGATTTATTTTCTAAAGCTAATTGTTCTATTATGTCTATGTTTGATTGTTGTAGTTCTGGTAGTATCAGTGATTTGAAATATAAATTTTCTCTTAATCCATATACCCTTATTAATAATCTTTCTATCAACGATGAAACTAAGGATATTGTTTGTTTATCTTCTTCTTCTGATTCCAAAGATTCATATGAACAAGTTCTCCCCACTGCATTAGGTAAAGTTAAATGGTTTAGTATCTATACCTATAATATTATTAGACATTTGTCTACTAATGAAGAAAGTTTCGATACTCTTATGGATTATTGTCATAAAGATGATATTCTTAAAAATTCTTCTATATCTTTTTCTAATCTTAAACTCAAGAAATCCATAATGTTTGAACCTTTCGATGTTCAAGATTTGGAAAATGATATTAAAGATGTTAATGATAACATTATACTTCGTGGTAAAATGAATGATGTTATTAAAATTAATAAAAAATTAAAAAAAGATATTATTAAACTTAATAATACTATTACTAAATATGAAACGGCTTTACGTATTCGCAGTGGTGGTAATCTTAATCCATTTAGTCAATTATTATACCAAATTAAATAATTTGTTATATATATAATTTTTTTAAATATATATATATTAATTATGCCAAGAAGACATTCATCTATGGGTGTATTACAACCTGCATCTAATAAAACTCTCACTAATGCTAGAGTACAATCTAATAATTTAGATCAGGAATCCGTTGTTTTTCACGAATTATCTGAACTTGTTAATCAGGTTGTCCAAATACAATATGTTGATAATTATCAAGCTGGCGATGTCACTTCTATTGAAGCCGCACAACAATATGATATCACTTTTGGTACAGAACTTGAAGAAAAATTACAAGCTTTTGCTGGATATACCGCCGCACCCGGGTTAAGTTCCATTAAAGTTCAACAACTTGCTAATTCTACACTTACTACTGTACAAAATGCTAGACAAGCATTCGATGTCGTTAATAATTCTACTCAAGTTAAACAACAACTCGAAACTATTAGAGAACAATATACTACACTGGAAACTAAAGCTATTGATGCCGGACTTATCCAAGGTAAACGATTCAGTGCCGGTATTCAAACTGAACTTGAAGCTAATGTTAGTCTTGACCTTCGTTATCTTTATTATATTAAACAACACGGACCTCCTCCCAACGGTGTTTTTGACCCTGTTAAATTAGCTGAATTCAAATGGGTTGATTCATCTGGTAATCCTCTTACTGACCAAAATTATGTTCAATATACTGGGTTGGGTCTTTCTGTACCTATTGCTGATACCGACGAATCCGCTAGACAATATGAAGAATTCTGGAGTGTATAAATATCGTTCAATTCTTTTTTTTATTTTTTATATATTTATTATTATTAATATGAATAATAATAAATCAAATTCTAAAACTGCTTCTAAAATTAAAAAATTAGCTATCTTCCTTGAAAAAAATCTTCTTTTAGAAGAAAAAAAAAATATTATTACTAAATTTGCTAATAAAAATAATAATAAACCTGCTGGTATATCTACCTATTCTAATATTGATGATAATTCTCAATTAACTTGGATTAATTCACTGCGATCCTAACAGTTTTTTTAATCTATTCAATTCTTGTCTTAAATTTATATTTTCTTCTTTTAATTCTATTATCATTTCTTTTTTCATTTTTTTCTTATTATACCACTTTTCCCCTTTTTTCATAAATGGACCAAACTCATTAAATGAACAAGGATTTTTGTTTATTACATCTAATATATATTCCAAAGATTCTTCTGTAAAACTATAAAAATCTATTCTACTTACTAATTCTTTTGAAGTTAATCCTATATTATTTTGAATAAATTCATCCAACTCTTTTAATGTTTTTTCTGTTATTCCTTCTATATTTACTATTATTTCTTTTTTTACTTTATTTTTTATCATTTTATAATTATAGTATAAAAGTTTTATATTATTTTCAATTTTTAAAACTATTTAAACTTATTAAATACTTATTTAATAATGACTGATAATTCTAATAATTCTATTCCTTATATTAATTCTTCTGCTCATTTTCTTAATCAACCATTTGGACAAATTTCTGACGATACTGACCCCTTCCCTCCTCCTTTTATAGATGATAATGATAATAGCAACAATCTTGTTATTACAATACCAGGACCTGAAACTGACGCTGGTCCAGCTACTCTTGATATTTCTGGACTTGATATTTCTGGACAATCTATTCCTATTGATAATTCTAATAATATTGCCGATACTGATTCTGATAACGATATTATTAGAGTAAGACCTATAAATAACAATACTATGTGTTGTATCTGTTTAACTAGACATTCTCAAAAATCTATGGTTCTTACTCCTTGTAAACACGATATATGTAATAAATGTTTTTTTAGATGGATCAAAATTAATCCTAATTGTCCTTATTGTAGAAACAATTTCACTAGTTGGGATAATATGGCTGATGATGAAATTAATGATGAATTATATGCTATCACTCATCTCTTCGAAACTGTTACTATTCATCATAATAAATTAGTTAAAAAAAATTTTAAACTTCAAAATAATAATACTAAAATTTTAATTGATAATCAAAGTCTTATCAATAAAAACAAAAAGTTATTTGAAAGTAATATCCGTCTTAATAAATTAATTGATTATTCTAAAGGTTATTATCATTCTCTTATTGATGGTTATAAATCACATATTATATCTAATTATTACAATAATAATCCTTTTCTTGTAAAACTATTTCTTGAATCTGATCATTCTCATTTAGATCAAAATAAATTAGGCTATCAAAATGGTTATAATTGTGGTTATAAAGATTTTCATCAATATATTAAATCTAAAAAGAAAAAATTTAAAACTTGTTCTTCTCAAACTTCTCTTATTAATACTGATGATGAAAAATATTCTACTGATGAATGGTCTTCTCTTTCTCCTTGCTCTTCCTCTTCTATGGATCACGATTTATAATTCATTTTAATAATTTTAATTTTTCATATGCTTCTTTATGTGTACAATATTTCATCATTTTAAAAAATGCTATTACTAATGATTTATATATTCTACTCTTTGGTTGCATTATATGTGCCACTTTCAATTTGCCTGGAAATGCATCCGTTACCATGTCACTTATATATTTTACAAATCTGTATGAAAAATTCTTTGGAGAGGCTCCCTCTAATCTAACTAATGATGCTACCTGGTTATTTCCATAACGATTTGATATTTTTAAACACTTTAAAATTATTATCATTACATATTCTATCGCTTTTACATAATCTACTCCTGCCGGTAGTATATTTTCAACATTAAAATATACTACTCCTAATCCCATATCTTTATTATCTAATGCTTTTATCCAAGTTCCATATAATTTCTCTAACTCTTTTTCTTTAGATTCGTTGTTAGATTCTGACATATCCATATATATATAAAACTTTGATTTATTATTAATTATTTTATCTTACAATTTCTAAATATTCTTTTTCTAATTCTACTATTTCACTTTCTATTATATTTTTTATTTTTTTGTTTTCTTTCTTTTCTAACCAATATTTTGTATTATTATATAATTTATTATTTATATTTATCCAATCTAATAATTCTTCTATATTTTTATATCTCTGCCAATCTCCATAATATACTTTTTCTTTATTTTTATCAACCCAACATATTCTTATCATTTTATTTCTTATTTTTTTATATTTATATCTTTTTCTTTATTTGAAAAGTTTATACTTAATTGTTGTAAGTCATTATAGATATTATCTACGCTTTTATTTGCATTTTTAAAAAATAAAGGAACTATATCTCCAAATGTTCCTCCTGCTTTGATTAATCCCAATACTTCATATTTATATTGATCTGTTGTTGTATCTCTTGCTGGAGAGCCCATCTGTTTACATGTTTCAAATACATATTCTATCAATTTTAATGTATCTTCTCCTGTAAATGCATTATTTCTTATCATTTGCGAAAATAATACTATATCCATAGATTCTCTTATTTCTATGTATAATTTACTATTTCTTCTTGTTAATCCCATTAATTTATCTCTCATTTCTACATATAGTCTTTCTAACCAATCATAATCTGGCGGATTACTATTTGTTTTTTCTTTCAATGCATCAAACCACGCCTTTTCCATTTGTTCTTTTATTTGACCCTTTATTTTTTCCATATTTTTTTCAAATTTAGCTGATTCTGCCATTTTATTTATATATTATTTTTTTTTTATGTTATTTATCTATATGAATATGAATTGTGTTAAAAATATAATATATAACAATAATACTAAAAAGGTTTTTCCTATCATACCTAATTCTAACTCTAATATTAAAACACCCGTTAAACCCATTAAATCTTCCTCTTATAAATCTTTCTTTAATTCTAAATATGCTATTCATCCTAAAAATAAATTTATTAAACAAAGAAGTAGACTCTCTATCAGTAGAAATACTAATCTTTCTATTAATACATCTATCGCACAATATCATTCCTAAATTTTTTTTAACATCTTTATATATGTTCTTTTATTTATGGTATGAATGTCAAATTAATCAATATTATTATTATATTATAAATTGTCTTAATTATAAACATAATACCTCTCTATATATTGATAATGATGATGATGATTGGGATAAAGTTTAAATATTAAATATATATAATTTATATATATGTCTAATATCGAAAATTTTAAAAATAAATTTAACAATCATAAAAAAGATAATATCACTCCTTTTCAACGTATACAAAAAGATAATGATTTAAATAATGAAACCCAACGTATTAATAATGAAATTGATACACAAACCAATAATATTATTATCAAAAGTAAAGATGATAAAATAAAAAATCAACAAGAACTCTTTAAAACACAACAAGAAAAAGAACTCGAACTTAAACTTCAAAAATGGATTTTAGAAGAAAATAAAGGTGAAGATGAATTATTAAAACATTTAAATAATTCTCCTGAACAATTTCAACACGTTGATTCTATGTTTTTCAATTCTAATATGAATCGTTTATTTAATTTACAAAAAATTCAAAGAGAACAAAAAAAAAATCAATATATTAATGCTTATCAAAAAAAAAATATAGTTAAAAATAATAATCCTATTACTCGCTTTTCTATGAAATTATTTTAATGATTCTCTTAATTTATATTCCCATTCATTAAATCGTTTATCTATTTTTATAAACTCATTTAATTTTTTTCTTACTATTTTTTTAAACATTGGAATTGTATACTCTACTCCATCCTCATACTTACAACCTTTCTTTAAAAACCATTTATTTTTATATAAATATTTAAATATTTCCATTGCTTCTCTTATTCTATCTTCTTGGTTTGATTTATTATCTAGTTTACTTAATAAGTCTTTTAATCTCAAAAATACTTGATTACACCTTTCTTTTTGTGTTCCTTTTCTTGTTCTCTTATATATATCCAATTTCTTCATAGACCAAATTTTCCTATTATCTATTATTATATCTGTTTTTTTAAATGGTGTTCTACATTGTGGACACTTTGAATATCTTATCCATTTCTTCCCTTCTAATTCATATTGATATTGTCCATTATTAATCCATTCTAATATACATTTCTCACAATATTTATGATTACAATTTTTCAAAAATATTTTATCTGGTTTGTTGTATCTCATATTTTTTAAACATATCACACATATTTCCGGCATATACTAATTTATTATATTAAATAAATCCATTTAAAACTATTTCTTTTATTTATCTAATGCCTTATATATTAAAACTTCAAATTCTTAATGATGATTTAATTCCTCTTTATCAAGACCAAATTGACAAAAATAATCTTAAAAATAAATATAATCCACATCCTGATTCTGGATTTGATGTCTTTTTCCCTCAAGATGTTTCCTTCGAAATTCCCTGTAAAGATAATCCTACTCCTCCTAGAACATTACTTGTTGACCTTGGAATTAAATGTGCCGCATATGAAGTTCATAATTTTGATCAATCTCAATTGGATTTACTCTCTCCTGATTTAGCACGACCCTATTATCTTCATCCTCGTTCTAGTATATATAAAACTAATTTCCGTCTTTCTAATTGTGCTGGTATCATTGATTCTGGATATAGAGGACAACTTAAAGCCCCTATTGATTTTCACGTTTTCCATTATACTAATACAAATAATGATGATATGGCTCAACTATTTACTATTAAAAAGGGACAAAGACTTTTACAAATTTGTATGCCTAATCTTTCTCCCTTTAAAGTTTATATTGTAGACAAATTAGATAATACTATTCGTGGTGAAGGTGGTTTTGGTTCTACTGGTAAATAATTTATCCCGACAAACTATTGCTTAAATATATCGTCCATCCTATCCATCCTATTATAAATAATAATTCTTCCATATTATATATATTTACAAACCTATTTAAATATATATTTCTTTTTTTATTAAATGGCTCTAGTACAAGACCGTAAATTTGTAAAACCTCTCATTTCTGATGCTCGTATCAATATCATTAATAAACAAAAATCTATTATTAATCAATATCAATCTCTCTATTATAATTCTAATAATGAACTAGAACATTATGACGAATATAATGTACCTTATATTCCTACCAATGGCAATAATGATGATTTTATATATAAAAAAAAAGCTGAATTCTTTAAAAATACATTATATCAATCTATTGGTTGGGAACTAGAAAAAGACCCTCTATCTAACCGTTATTATTTTAAACACCCTTATTCTACCCTTGAATATCCCGTTGGTTGGAAATATTTTGGTAATCAAAAAGTTATGATTCCTCAATATATCCCTGAAGCCGATTCTCACGAATTTTCTACTAACAAAAAACCCAATGATAAATTCTCTCTTCCATGGTATTTTTCTGAATTAACTTATGATTATCACGGTAATTCTTATGATTTTTCTGACTATGATTCTTCTCGTAAAGGTAAAAGAGAAAATAAAAAATTACTATATAGAAGTAATGTTTATGAACGTAAAAAACAGTATAATAATAATAATTAATAATATAATATTATGAAAATATTATGTTGTGGAGATAGTCATACTCGTATATTCAATTATTGTAATACTAAACAAAAAAAAATTGTTTTTGATGTATGTATTGTTAGTGGAGCTACAGCACAAGGGGCTGTAAATCCCAATAGTAAAACAAACGCTTTAAACATTTTTGAAAAAGAAATTAAATCTAATTGTGCTGATAAAATTCTTATAATGTTAGGTGAAGTTGATTGTGGATTTATTATATGGGTTAGATCTAAAAAATATAATATTAATGTAGATGACCAAATAAATATTTCTGTTAACAATTTATTTACATTTATAGATAATATAATACTAAATAAAAATTATAGAAATAAAGATATTATAATTTGTGGTTCAATTCTACCAACTATAAAAGATTCTACTGATAAAAAAATTTTAAATGGTGCAAGGAGTGAGGTGGATGTTTCACAACTTGAAAGAACTATAAAAACAATTGAATATAATAATATATTAAGAAAAAGATGTGATATATATGGTTATAACTATATTGATATAACAAATAATATAATAGGCAAAGATGGTATAGTTAAAAATGAGTTCTTAAATTCAAACCCTGCTGATCATCATTTAGATAATGAAAAAACATACCAATTTTGGCTTTCTCAATTAAATCAAAGTAAAAATCTATAAAAAATTGAAAACATTTTGCGGATATTTATAATTATAATTATACTATACAATACTATACAAACAATCATGAATCAAGAACTATTAACAACACTTGTTCCAATATTAAAAAAGAGAATTTTACAATACCATGAAATGTTTTCATTACCACTCATAGCTGAACAATGGGAAGAGACACTCAGTCGTTCGTTTGAAGAAATGGGACTCCCAACCACTTGGACTCCTGACCGTAGTCATAAAGTTGGCGAAGATATGAGTATAAAGAATATTCCAAATTCAAGAATATCTTGCAAATCTGGACAATTTATTACTCCGCGAATTCTCAATAAAAAATGTGTTAAATTCAACGGAAGTAGGACAACAACACAAAAAACTATTGAAGATAAAATCGCTCATTTATGTAATAACCACGATGATTATTATTTCCTATTAGCCAAAAGCAAACCTTTTAATAAAAAATATAAATTGCTTGTTTTCCCATCATCCATTTGTAAAGTCAATCAACTTGAATGGACATTATCCAAAAGTGGAAAACAATACAAAGGTATTGGACTATTTAATGCTGAAATTAACACGTCTATGAGCTCGCAATTATGGACCGCTTTACCATTAGATATGATCATACACCAATTTGATATTGACTGTAATTAAAAAATATATAAATAAATAAAGACTGGAGATAGCTTTTTTATTCATCCTTTAATCTCTCATTACATAATTCAACATATTCCTTATTAATTTCATAACCAATAAAGTTAACACCTAACTTTTTTGCCGCTACACATTCACTACCAGATCCAGCAAATGGAATTACAACTAATGTATCACCTTCTTTATTCATACTAGCTTTTATTAATTTTTTACACAACTCTAACGGTTTTTGTGTCGGATGATTTACTCTTTCTTTCTTACCAGCCCCGCCTGCCAGTGCCGATATTTTTATAACATCTCTAGGCAACGCACCATTTGCGTGTGCCTTATAAACTGTTTCTTTCTCACCTTTACTAAATCTACCTTTTGTAGCTTTTCTTACTTTACCGGCCGCATTTTTCAAAAATCCTTTTGTATATGGTTCTCTTACATCATCTCTATTAAATACAGGCTTATCTTTATAACAACATAAAATACTTTCATGTGTTCTTTGCCAAAAATTTAATCTAGGAACTGTTTTATTTGTATAATGCCATATAATCCATCTAACATTTATATTAATCCTAACTCTTATAAATGCTAAAATTTCACTGAAACCATAAATATACATTGTTCCTTTAGGTTTTAAAATTCTCACACACTCTTTTATCCATTCGTCACACCATTTTAAATATATATCCATTTTTTGCTTATCGCTATCATTTCCAAAATCTTTTCCAATATTATATGGCGGGTCGCATATAATAATATCAACAGATTTATCTTTCATTTTTTTCATGCCCTCTATACAATCCAGGTTATTAACATTTTGAATTTTAGTTTGTGTTACTAATGATGACATTTTATATAACATACAATTGAGTAATTTTAAATCAATTTTAAAAATTTTTTTTTAATTTATACATTTCAATATAGGAATTTATTTTCAAAGTTTAAAAAAAATTGAAAATAAATTGAAATCTTTTTATATTAATTATTAACCTTAATTCAAATGTCAAATTTAACCCTACTAGCTAACACTTCTGTTGCAATGCAAAATAAAGACCCTATCGAAGTACCTACTAATCAGGTATTGTGTAATAGTCCTAACGATATCCTTAAAAAACTTGATACTTACGGTGTTGCTGTCATTGCATTACAATGCGATAATAAGCAACTGTTTAAAGCTATTAAGGATACAAAGTTCTATAATACTGCTAATGCTATATTTAAAGATGAATTTAAGGTTCCTGAACCTACGATGGAAGAAAAATTAAATCCTAAAAAATATAGCAAGCGCAAAGCAGGCGATGATGCCCAAGGTATGTTACATCAATATGGAACTCCTATACATACCTTAATTCAAAGTAATCCTACTTTCAGGAATACTATGAAAACACTATATGGTGATGACCTTAAATATTTACCTAATAGATTAAGGAAATGCACCAAATTTAAAAACGAACCTAAATCTCTTCATATTGAAGCTCACGAACTATTTAAGGTAGAAGATGGAACTATTAAATTAATACCCGGTGAAATCGCTACTATCGTCGGCCTAACTGGAACTAGAAGATTTGGATTTTGGGATATGAAAGATGCCGACCTTAAACCACTTAAGGAATTTCACGAAAAACACGGTAGTGAATTCACTCTAATCGACCCTAACTATATGCATCAGCATTACCCTAATAGAAGGCGTATGATTAATATTGACTGCACTAAACAACCACACCTTATTATGTGGCGAGAATCTAACCCTCACGAAATCTCCCACTCTCCAAGCCTATCTATATTCTTAAGCCCTGTTAGACTATTTAACAATACTAAAATTAAAAAGGTTACCTCCTATCAACCCGCTGAATACCTAGGACTAACATACCATCAAAGTGACCTGCTAGGCCTATGCTATAATATGGGCGGGTTTGAATGGCCAAGTGGTAAAAAATGTTATCAATTTTGCCACCACAGAGCATATAAACATTTTATACCTAAAATTAAACCCTACTATACCGACGGTTCCGGAAAATTTAAAATGAAACTCGTTAAAAATGGAACTATCGATCAACATACACCTGAATATCAGGCTAAATTAAGAGAGCTCGGAATTGTTCTTCCCAAAGTGGCATTCTATCCTACTACTCCTAATTTCGTTGTCGATATTACAAAATTACCTATCATTATTTTAAAAGACTACGGGTTTATACCTACTATAAACAATACTAAAAATACTACTAAAAATAAACCTATTTCCGCTGGTCATTTACATTAAACCCTCTACTTAACCCTATCTCATCGTTCCCGTTGATTTGGAACATTTTTTTTATCATTTTTTTTACTTTGTACAAAGAAATCTATAAAAAATTGAATTCTTTTCTTCCTCCTTGAAATTCAATTATTACAAACAAGCAAACAAACAAGCAAACAAACAAGCAAACAAAAAAACAAAACAACAATGAATCAACAACAACGTAAACAATTCTATCCTCAAGAGAGTTACAACAATCGTGTTCTATGCGAACAGCGTTGGAATGAGAATAATAATATTTATGTCAACGATAGCGCTGACTGGAATGTTGCTCTAGGTAACGGTAAGCGACTTAACCGCAAATGGCGTAAATGTGGTGGACTCGCTTATGTTCGCAATCAACACGGTGAGTTCAAGTCTATCTATAATGAAAATTTTGATAGAGATTTGCAAGAAGCTAGGTATGATACATCATTACAACCCGATGGTAATAATGATTTCTACACTACACAGCAATACTAATTTTAACACACCACTCACGGCGTAGTCCTAGGTAAGACTTTAAACTGCCTATATCGTATAATAGCAGGTGGGTAGCTCCCACCCCTAGCACCAACCGAAGGTGTGGCACAGCTGTGTCCGAATAAGTCGCGGTTGAAAAAATGACAAGGGT
>MDSW01003181.1_pt1 | contig 13484 bp, 13 predicted proteins | sample 811171 | NCBI WGS metagenome assembly MDSW01 (sample SAMN05326641, study PRJNA326480) | marine metagenome | isolation source: seawater | place: Atlantic Ocean: North West | collected 2012 | reverse complement strand
ACGTTGATAGGCTGGATGTGGAAGCGCAGTAATGCGTGCAGCTGACCAGTACTAATAGCTCAATTGGCTTGATTTATGCACTGAAAAAAATTTTTAATAATTAACGGTAATAATAAATTTTCTAAAAAATTTTTATAATAAAAAAGTCTATTGATAGAATCTAAAATATAAAAATACAAAACAACTTACTACCGATAAAAATATCACTAAAAATGAAATTTTAATAAAAACGAATAATCCTCAATATTATTGCGATTTTTTTTCTTATAAAATGAAAATTTTTTATTAAAGTAACACAACGATGAACTATTTAATATATTCAAAAAAAATTTGGAATAAAAATAATATTAAAATTTTAAAAAAAAGAATAATTTTAAAAAATAAAATTGATCATCAATATATTAAAAAGATAAAACCAAGAATTATTTTTTTTGTGCATTGGTCAGAGATTATTCCTGAAAAATTGTTCAAAAAATTCTTATGTATACAATTTCATTCTTCTAATCTTCCATATTTTAAAGGCGGCAGTCCAATACAAAATCAAATTATAAAGGGATTAAATAAAACTAAAATTTCTGCGTTCAAAATTGAAAAAAAACTAGATTCAGGGAAAATTTGTTTAAAACGAAATCTTTCTTTAGCTGGAAATGCAAGTAATATATTTAAAAGAATGGAAAAAAAATCTTTTCAAATGATAAACAATATAATCTCAAAAAAAAAAATTAAATTTTACCAACAGAAGGGCCAGGGCAGCTTCTTTTTTCGAAGAAAACAAAGTCAAAGTGATATAAAAACAATCAGAAAACCTAATTTAAAAAAATTATATAATTTTATTAGAATGTTGGATGCAGATGGATACCCAAAAGCATTTATAAGTTTTAAGGGATTTAAAATTTTGCTAAAACAAACTAAGATTTATAAAAACACTTTAAATGGAAAATTTGAAATTATCAAAAAATAATAAAATATTAATAATAGCAGCTCATCCAGATGATGAAATGCTTGGCTGTGGTGGAACAATTGTTAAGCTAAAAGAAAAAAATGATATAAGTGTTATATTTTTGACTAATGGCGTATCTTCAAGAACTAAAAATAAAAAAGCAATTAATACCAGAAAAAATGAATGTTTTGGTTTGTTTAAAAAATTGAATTTAGCAAAACCAAAAATTTTAAATTTTCCTGATAATCAATTAGATAAAGTTCCACTTTTAAAAATTATAAAAAAAATTGAGACAGTCATTAAAAAATTGAAACCAAATATTATTTTTACCCATTATGAAAACTGTTTAAATATAGATCATCAAATTACTTATCGAGCTACATTAACAGCTTGTAGACCTTTAAAAACAAATCCTGTGAAAACAATATTGTCCTTTGAAATTTTATCCAGTACAGATTGGGCATCATTTCGAACAAAAAATTTTCAGCCAAACTTTTATGTAAATATAAGCAACCAAATAAAAGATAAATTAAAATTTCTGAAATTTTACAAAAGTGAAATAAAAAAATATCCACACAGCAGATCATTAAAAGCAGTCGAGGCTCTTGCTAAAATACGTGGGACGTCCTCAGGTTATAATTTTGCAGAAGGATTTTATTTAGTAAGACATTTAGATTAAGTCTATGAGTATTAGTATTAGCAATAAACTAACTATTTCAAAAAATTCAAGAACATTAATTATAGCCGAGATTTCAGCGAATCATTGTGGATCTAAATCAAATTTCTTGAAACATATAATTGAAGCTAAAAAAAATGGTGCTGACTTAGTAAAAATCCAAACTTATGAACCTCAAGACATGGTGATTAACAAAAAATATGTCATCAGAAAAGGCCTATGGAAAAAGAAAAACCTTTGGAATTTATACAAACAAGCACAAACACCTTTTAAATGGCATTATGATGCATTTAAATTAGCAAAAAAAAATAAAATTGAATTATTTAGCACACCTTTTAGCGTAAGAGCCTTAAATTTTTTGAAAAATTTTAATCCCAATATTTATAAAATTTCATCATTTGAAATAACAGATCTTAATTTGATAAATGAAATAGCAAAAAAAAGAAAACCAATAATAATTTCAACAGGATTATCAGAAAACAACGAAATATTAACAGCTTTAAAGGTAATTAAGAAATACCACAATAATATTATTATTTTATATTGTGTTTCTGGCTATCCCACTCCATTAAAAGAAATTAATTTTGAGAAAATAAAAAAAATAAAAGATGAAACAGGAGTAAAGTTTATCGGTTTTTCAGATCATACCCAGGGTATTGATGCATCAATATTGTCATTAAGTCACGACGTCAAAATAATCGAAAAACATTTTACTTTAAATAAATTTTCTAAAAGTCCTGATGCTAAATTTTCTATCAGTCCAAACGAACTGCGTGATTTAAAAAGAATGACAGTATCCTATGATTTAATAAACCGTAAAAAAAAAAGTATTAGGACAAATTCCGAAAAACCAAGTCAAATTTTTAGAAGATCAATTTATGCAGTGAAAGACATAAAAAAGAACGAAATATTCAATCAAAAAAATATTGGATGCTTTAGACCAAAAGATGGTGTTAGTGCTGACTATTTTTTTAAAATTATTGGGAAAAAGTCTAAAGTTTATATAAAAAAAAATACAGCATTAAAGAAAAATTTTATTAAATTCTAACTATATTGTGCAATATAATATTTTTTATTATAACAAAAGTAGTTGGTCGGTTTTAATGTTTTTTAAAATCTTTTGTATTTTTAGATTTATTAATAAATTAAAATAACTAAAGTTTTAAAAAATTATTGAGGATTTTTTTTCCGTTAAAAGCACTTTTTTCAGGATGAAACTGTACCCCATAAATATTCTGCTTTTTAACTGATGATACAAAAGTCTTGTTATAATCTGTTAATGAGGTTATGTATTTTTCATTTTCCACTTCCATCACATAAGAATGATCAAAATAAAAATCAGAAAAATTTTGGACACCTTCGAATAACTCACTAGGATTTATTTTTTCTACATCATTCCAACCTATATGAGGTAACTTAATATTGTTTTTTTCTGAATTAAATACTTTAACCTCACTATCTATTATACCTAAACCATTGGTTATTTTGTTTTCATGTCCAATGTTCGATAAGACTTGCATGCCGATACATATTCCCAAAAAATATTTTTTATCGTCCAAAATATTTTTCTTGATAAAAAAATCCCACTTTTTTTCTGTAATCAACTTCATCGCAAAATTATAGGACCCCACACCTGGAAAAATAATCTTGTCAAAATCTATATTTGTATTGGGATCACTAGTGACCTGATATTTAAAATCCAAACTGTCTATACAATTTACAAGAGAATTTATATTGCCAAGCCCAGAGTCGATAATCAAAACTCTTTTTTCTCTCTTCATTTTACCTTCCTTAAGGGAACATTGCTGTTTATTAATTGAGCCCTTGTCTGATAAACATTTTGATCTCTATTAGAAAAAAAATTTCCTGCAGCTATTCCTTGCACATCAGTAGTGTTAAAACAGTCAGTGAAGTGAGAGGCTTTACCACATCCTCCACTTATTACTACAGGTATTTTTAGAATTTTAGAGATATTGCTTGCAACTTTAATGTTTAGACCTTTTGAAGTTCCGTCTAAAGTTATATCAGTCAGTACAATTTCACCTGCACCTAGCTGTTCTAATTTTTTTGACCAACTAATAATATTTTTACCAGTTGGATCCTTTCCAGAATTTTCATAAACCTCAAAAAACTTACCATTAAACTTAAAGTCTATACTTACTACAACACATTGTTTGCCAAATATCGAAGATGCCAAAGAAACGAATTTTTCATTGTTTAATGCAATTGAGTTGATACAAATTTTGTCTGCTCCATTCCTTAAAAGTAACTCTATCGAGTCAATTTTTCTGATACCACCTCCAAAAGTAAGAGGCATAAATATCTTCTTTGAAAATTCGTTTAAAAGATTTATTATTGGATTTTTATTTGATATTTCAGACTTATCAATATTTAATAAAATAAGTTGGTCAGCGTGTTGGGCCTCAAAAATTTTTGCTTGAGAAATTGGATCCCCAATTAGCTTATATTTTTGAAATTGAAAAGAAGTTACTAAAACTGGATTATTATTTTTACTTTTTTTAATTAATAGTTTTGGAATTAATCTTTTTTTTAACATTATTTGTTAAATATTTTCTGTTCTTGTTCCCATTCATTAAAAATTTGTTTCGACTCCTCTCTATTTGCTTGGCCCTCCTTATTCCAAAGATTAAAATCATGAGTTTGTTTTGCGTTTGTTTTCAAATTATCGAAATTATTTGGAGAGATTAAATGACTTTTAACAACTTTAATAAATTCATCTTCGTTTAAACCTATGAATTTTAAGAAGATTTCTAAACTTTGAGGTTTTTTACCCTCGTAAAGATCTATAATTTCTTGCGCCTTTTCTTTAGATATTCTTTTATTTCTTAAATCTATAGCCATTAAATGAGAAGGTCTTGAGTAACCTCTTTTGAGATATTTAATGTAATCTCTCACACCTTGCATGTAACACTCAATTTTTTCATAATTATATTCTTTAGGTACATTTTCTACCTCATCACCTTTCCAACCTAATTCATTCATGATTATTTCTGACTGTTTTTTTACATCCCAATAAATATAGCTTCCCAAACAGACCGATCTTAACCCTAATTTTTTTAATTTTGCTTTAGGTGGATAAGTGTATGGTTTAAGTTTTTTTAAATCTACAATTTCATTTAACCTAATATACATATCCTCAGAAGTAATTCCGAGATTTATAAATCTATCAAATCTTGTTTCATCAACTTCTTCGTTATCATCGTAACCAAAATAACTTGTATATTCTGAAGATTTTTCACCCCAGAATATCAATGGTATATTTTTTTCAATTGCAACCCACATGGGATAAGAAAAAATTCCAGTATGACAATGCCAACAGAAGTCTCCCTTATCCAAAAAACTTCTTAACATTAATTTTTGAACAATTTTCCAATTTGGAGTAAATGTAATCATGTCAAATCCTAGTTTTCTTGATAAGTTTTTGATATTTTTCTCTAGATTGGGTCTCATAAATCCATGATCAAATCTGACTACCAATGGATTAAGATTATACTCTTTAATTAAATAATATAGTGTCCATGTGCTGTCTTTTCCTCCGCTAAAAGGAACTATACAATCATATTCATTTTCATTTTTATCTTTGCATTTTTCAATTAGATTGTTCAATTCTATTTTCTTTTGAGACCAATCAATTTTTTCTTTTTTTATCTCATGTTGTTGGCAGATGTTGCAACTGCCTAATTTATCAAATTCAATTGTTTCATGTGTTTCGGGAAGTAAACATTTTTTACATCTTTTCATAATTTATATTTTCTTAGCTAAAATAAAATACCATGGCAGATGAACAGGCCCAGAAAAAACAGTGTTACTATTTAGTTCTGTTTTCATAGTATAGCTTCCTCTTTTTTTCCCAATTTTTTTTATATAATTCCTTGGAAAGTATTTTTGGTTTTTGATCATCTTGTAATTGTTTTTTTCTAATTCATTATTGAGATATTTTAGTGAAAAAATATTAAAATCACTATCTGGGTGGTTATTCTCCTTTTTTGTTTTATTTAAATCATTCATATGTATAAAAATATTTATTGGACCATCGTAAAAAAGTGAATTAATTGCAATCCATTTAGTTTTAAAATCACATAGAAATTTTATTGGTTTTTTTAAATCTTTAAAACAACACAATGTATGTATTGAAATTAGTAAGTCGTAATCTATTAAATTATTTTTAAGTTTGTTTTTTTTTGACATGTCTCCACAGAAATATTTTATACTATTATCTGTATTTATCTTCTTAGCAAAACTTATCTTTTTCTTTGAATAATCAATTCCAACAAATTTTGATTTCAAAAATTTTTTTTTATAATATCTTAGATTCGATCCTATACCTGTTCCTACATCAATTATTTTACTTTGTCTTTTATAAGATAATATTTTATTTTTAACCAAAAACCTCTCAAAGTCATACGTGCTTTGATAAACTTTTTTAATTTGAGTTAATTCTGATTTTGGTATATTTTTGTCTTTTAACATATTTATTTATAAAAATTTTTTTTGTAAAACTTATCGTACTCTTGTGAAATAATTAAAGCAATTTCTTTATTTGGATTTCTTCTATCACCCGTTTTTAAAAAATTATATATGTATTTTTGATAATTTTTAATTTTCTTTTCAAGTTTAATTGTTAAGTTATCCAAATTAATTTTTTTATTTGAGATCTCAATAGATTCAAGTTTAACAAGATTTTTATACAAAGAAGTAGGATATTTTTTTTCTTTAAATAAAAAGGATTCTAATATCAAAATTTTTTTTTTCTTTTGAATTGCGTCTACAATTATACTAGAGTCAAAAGCTGTAATCAAAAAAGCATCTGATACCAATTTGAAAACATTTTTGTTAAACACTTTAAAGTTAGGAAATCTTTTTTTTGCGTTAGACAAATTGTAATTTGGATGTATTGATACAAAAACTTTTTTTTTAAATTTTCTCTCTAATTTAGATAATATTTCATTTAATTTAAGATAGTGATTTTTAATTTTTTCGTCACTAAACTTACCGGTTATATTAGTTATCTCTTGATAATCTGGATCAAGATCTAAGTGTATTATATATTTTTGGCTTTTTTTATTTTTTTTTTCTTCTAAAAAAATACCGTCTACTAACACGTATTTTTTAAAATATGATAATTTTGATATTATACCTTGATTATTATTTTTTTCGTAAATTTTTTTATTGCTAATAAATCTTAAATCAATTTTTGAAACCAAGTTAAAATTAGACAAAAGAGTAAAAAATAAATATGGTATTTTACGATGAAATATATTTCTCAGACGATTAACAAAATTACCTTTAAAGTAGTAAGCTGGTGCTTGTACATTTCCTAAATTTGAAACAACAACTTGAGGATAATTTTTTTTTTTTTAAAAATCTTAACAAAAAAAAATCCTCAAAGTATCTTCCAATATTATTGATAATTAAAGGTTTTTTATTAATCAAAAATTTATTAAATTCATAGTAATTTTTTGGTCTTAAAAAGTTACAAAATTTACGGTTATTGATATTTCTTAAGTAAATTCCATCACTTTTTTTTTATTTTTGAGCTGATCAACATCAATAATAAAAACATATGGAAAAAACTTTTTTAACTCTTTAGATAATTTGATAAATCGACTAAGGGATATGTGTAAGTCTCTAAAAGATGTTAATATGAGAACACTTTTTTTTAGTGATTTCATCAAGATTTTATTACTTTATTATCTTCTTTCCCAAAAATAGAGTAATTGAATGATAATAAAGTTTTAACGAATCTTAGTATTAACATTTAATTTAATCTTCCAAAAGTTTCAGTCGCAGCTTTTGTTTCTAAATAATTCATTATATTGCCACCATTTTCAAAATATTTAATCTTTTTAAAAATAATGTCTAATTCTTTGAAATATTTTTTTAATATCTTTTCGGTGTGAGCTATAGAGGCATAAAAAACGGTAGTTGCTAAAATTCTTCTTTTTAACATTTCTTGAGTGATGAAAGTTTTATAAAGGCTATTATTTTCACTTAAAAAAATAAAAGAGCAAAAAGCTGGTATGCCTCTCACTTTAATTCGAAGATCATGTTTTTTAGCTAAAAGTTTCCATTTTTTCATTATTTTTTGACCAATTTTAGTGATTTTTATCCATGATTTCTCTTTTTTCATTATCTCCAAAGTTTTAAGTGCTGCAGTAGGACCAATTCTTTCTGTCCAAAATGTACTACTTATAAAAGTATTTTTTATATTGCCCATAATTTTATTTTTACCAAGCACGGTTGTAATAGCATAACCATTACCCAGAGCCTTTCCCAGTACAAGTAAATCTGGGTTTACGCCGTACATTTTATGTATTCCACCGTAAGTTTGTCGGAATCCTGTTGTGCACTCATCAAATATTAAAATAATGTTGTTCTTGTCAGCAAGAGCTCGGACTTTTTTTAAAAAATTATTTTTTGGCATATCATATCTAATAACTTCCATTTTAATAATTCCAACTTTCTTTTCTTCTACGATTTTCTTTAAAGTTTCAAAATCATTGTATCTAAAAGGATAAATTGTTTTTTTTAAGATATTTGGTACACCAGCAACATCCAGGCCTTTGAGCAAATGTTCAGAAAGATTTTTTTTTGATTTTATATTTGCTGCTAAATACCAATCATGCCATCCGTGATATCCGCAAAATGCAATATTTTTTTTCTTAGTTGATGCTCTTGCAAGTCTTATAGCTATAGCATTAGCCTCTCCTCCACTTCGCGCAAATCTCACACTATCTGCCCAGGGATGTAAATTTACAAGTTTTTTTGCTAAAAAAACTTCTTCAGGACAATTTAATGTAGACATATTTCCCTTTTTTACAACCTCCTGAACAGCCTTATCGACATATCTATTAGAATAGCCTAATGTGTTTGTTCCTACAGCCATACTACACATATCAATATATTTGTTATTATCTAAGTCTGTAACATAACATCCTTTTGTTTTTTTAAAATATGATGGCCACTTATTCGGCAAAAAAGCATCTGGTCTTTTTGAGAACAACATATTTCCACCAGCAATAAACCTTTTAGCTTCTGACCAGAGAAATTGACCTTTAGAGAAATTATTACTTTTTGTATTTCTTAAATATTTTGAATTTGAATTAAATAAATTTTTGTTATTTTCATAAAATTTTGTAAAGTCAGAATAAGTGAAATTATTTTTATTTTTGAAATAATCTAGAACTTTACTAATTATAAATAAATCTTTTTTGTAATCTAAAGTTACTCGTACATGGGAAAGATCAACTGAACTTTGGATATTATATTTTTTAAACTTATTATTTTTAAGCATGTATGGCGTAACATGTTCTTGATCAAATTTTAATTTTGAATTCATAAAAGTTTTTTTGAGTGTTTCAAAAGAAAATATCTCAAAATCAAAACCATCTGGAAAACTTGGAGGATCTATATTTCCAACATAATCGTAGCCAGAGTCTAAAAATTTTTTAATTCCTTTGTCAATTAACTTAGGATCTATAAGTGGACAATCAGCTGTTATTCTCACAATACATGTGGCAGCATGTTCTTTTGCCGCGTAATAAAAACGAGACAAAACATTTTTTTCACTTCCAAGAAAAACTTTATTTTTTTCTCTAATAATATTAATAATCTTTATATCTCTTGAGGGAATTGCTACAATAGTTTCATCAATCAATTTTGAAAATTTCAATCTTTCAAGCAATATCTCAAGGATACTGGTTCCATTAATTTTTTTGATAACCTTATTTTTAAATCTTTCAGAATTTAATCTTGCTTGAACAATGCATAAAATTTTTTTTTTCATTACCATTTTCTCGGATCTATAAGTTTGCTTTTATCATTAATTTTAAAGACGGGTACTTTTATATTACTTTTAGAATTTATTAAGATATCTTTAATCTGTGCGACGTTATCTACTCCAACAACAAGTTTGTCAAATTTGATCTCATTTAATACAGCTAAACATGCGCTGATATTTCTATAATTGTTATTATTTAGCCATGAACTTAATTTTTTAATAGGTCTTGTGGTTCTAAAATTTTTTGGAAAATTGTTTTTTTTTAATAAAAGTCCTTGAAGAAATATTGATCGCAAGTGTAGTTTGATTTTTTTTTTTTCGATCATTTTTAAAAGTCCTGATCTCACCAATCTTTTATCAAAAATATTATATGGACATTGTATAATATCAAAATCATAATCATTTAAAACATGTTTGACTTTTTGAGGTGTATAAATTGAGCAACCAATATTTTCTATCAATCCCTTATCTTTGTAATATCTTAATTTTGCAAAAATTTTTTTACCGTCATTCCTATCTAATATATTTTTTTCATCATGGATTAAAAGAGTATCAATTTTATTAATATTTAAGTCATTACAAGTCTTATAAATTATTTTTTCAATCCATTCTGAAATATCTTTTAGAAATTTAGGTTTTGAGGGAATTTTTGAAATTATTCTCCAATTTTTTAAATTTACTTTTGAAAGTTTTATCATCGCATTTTTATAAGACAGGGCAGTATCTAGGTACTTAATATTATTATTTTGTGCAAATTTTAATATTTTTTTAATTTCATTTAATTCCAATTCTCTTTTGTTAATACCGTATTTCATACCAAAATGAGCAGTTCCCAAAATTATTTTATTAGCCTTCATTAATTAAAACCTTTTTTAAAACTCTAATTACTTTTTTTTGATCCCTTAAAGTTAAATCATGGTAAATTGGTAAGCTTATAGCCTCATTACTATATTTTTCAGAATTTCTTAAATCTTTAAAATTCAATCCAAGGTTTTGATAAAAGGGATGTTTGTGTATGGGTATATAATGAAGATTTATTCCGATCCCTCTACTTCTTATTTTTTTAAAGAATTTATTGTAAGAATAATTTTTGATATTATCAGATTTCATTCTCACAACATACAAATGAAATGTAGAATAATTATTGTTAAGAACCGTGGGAAGTTTTAATGGCAGATCTTTTAAATTCGAATTATAAATTTTTGCTATTTGATTTCTTTTTTTTACAAATTTTTTCAACCTTTTTAATTGGGATACCCCCAAAGTTGCCTCAATTTCATTCATTCTATAATTGAAACCTAAAGTTTGTTGTTCATAATACCAGTAAGAATTTTTTTTATTTTTTAATTCGGAGTACTCCCTTGTAATTCCATTATTCCTTATTTTAAGTAATCTTTGATAAACTTTTTTATCATTTGTGAGTATCATGCCACCCTCAGCAGTCGTTATAGGTTTAACTGGATGGAAACTGAAAACTGTTATATCAGACCATTTACAACTCCCTACTTTTTCACCTCTATGTAATGCTCCTAATGAATGCGATGCATCTTCGATAATTCTAAATTTATATTTTTTTGATAATTTCCAAATCTCTTTTTGATCAGTTGCTTGGCCTGAGAAATGAACAGGTATTATTATTTTCGGTAAATTTGCTCTCTTACAATTTTTAAGTTTTTTCTTTAACAAATTTGTAGAAATATTCCAAGTGTCATTATCAATATCAACAAAATCAACTTTTGCCCCACAATGAATTCCACAATTAGCAGATGCGACAAATGAATTAGGGGAAGTCCAAAATTTATCATTTTTTCTTAATCCTAGTGCAATACATGAAATGTGCAGTGCAGTTGATGCGCTGTTTGTTGAAACAGCGTATTTTGCACCAACAAATTTTGCAATTTGTTTTTCAAATTTAGGCACATTTGGACCTTGCGTAAGCCATTTTGATTTAAGCACTTTATTAATTTTTCTTAAATCATCTTTAACGATGTTCTGTCTACCGTAAGGTATCATTATTTAAACCTTGACAATCAGTTTTTTCAACTGCTTAACACTCAAATAATTTTTATTTTCAAAACTGTTGTATGAAAATTTATTCCTCACTCTTTTACCACCAAATTTTTTAATATATTTATCTATTGAGTAATTACTGAAACTTGGAATTATTGAATAATATTTACCTAAATCAATTGTATTATATCCCTCAGAAACAGAGATCATTTCCTCATGAATTTTCTCACCAGCACGAATTCCAATAAATTTAATTTTACACTTAGGATCAATTGCTTTTGCTAAGTCTAGTACTTTATAACTTGGTATTTTAGGCACAAATATCTCACCACCTCTACAATTTTTAAGACTCCATAAAACTAAATCTATCCCTTCATCTAATAAAATATTAAATCTTGTCATTTCTTTACTTGTAATTAAGAATAATTTATTTTCTTTTTGCTTAATAAAAACTGGCAAAACCGACCCTCTGCTTCCTAATACGTTTCCGTATCTTACTACACATGCCTTATAATTAATATTGCCCTTTGTATTTTGCGAACCCACCACAAGTTTATCGGCACATAACTTTGTTGCTCCATAAAGATTCACAGGTGAACTGGCTTTATCAGTTGATAAAGATACAAGTTTATTAACGTTGTTATCTATACAAGCATCTATAACATTTTGGGTTCCTAATATATTTGTTTTTATTGTTTCAGAAGGATTGTATTCACTTGTTGGAACTTGTTTTAATGCAGCTGCATGGATTACGATATCAACATCTTTAAAAGCTTTATATAATCTTTCCTTATCTCTTACGTCTCCAATAAAATATCTTACAGATTTATAATTTTTATCATTAATCTCTTGAGACATCTCATGTTGTTTAAGTTCATCTCTTGAAAAAATAATAATTTTTTTTACTTTTTTATATTTTTTTAAAATTGTTTTTACAAATTTTTGTCCAAATGACCCTGTTCCACCTGTGACTAATATGGTTTTATTATCTAACATCCTATTCCAAACCCTTTGCTGTATATTTCACTTTTTTAGTTAATGATTTGTCTAAAATTATCGACGGGGTATGAAATCTATCTCCCTCTTTTAGCTTATCAATAACATTTTGATTTTTATTATTAAATACTTTTTCAATTAAAATCATATTTTCGTCAATTGTAGACACTACAAGCCATTTTTTATCATGTCTGTATATCAATCCTGTGGAAAAGGGATGGTTTCCTTGCTCTCCACCGTGAAGGTGCACGCTCTTAATCCTTACCTCCATATTATTTATATATGTTCTTGCACCTTTATAAGGATCATCAAAGGCATTTATAAATCTATATAAATTCTGAGAGTTCATGTTCCAATTAATCCAACTAGAAATATCACTATTTAATCTTGGATTGTAACTTCCCACATACTCAACTTGTCTTTTTAAAAAAATATTTTCCTTATTAAGTAATTTTTTTATAAATTTTTTATAAAAATTAAGTTGCCTTGAATCATAGTATTTTTCAAAATCATATGGAACTTTACAATATGAAGGATAAATACTGTTATCGTGCAATAATATTGGACCAGTATCTATACTGCCATCTAATAAATGTATCATTTGATTTTCAATTCTGTCATTTTTCATAATTTGCCAAGATATAAATGCACCACCTTTATCAAAAGGAAGTCTTGTTCCATGAAAATTTACCAAATTGTTTTTAAAATATTTTTCAATATCATCTTTTTTAAAAATCCATCTGCTACCGATACTTATAAAAAGAGTTTCAATTGGATTAAATTTATCTTTGATGAATCTTTTAAACTTATCGTCTACTTTATTAAATGAAAATACTTCTAAATTTTTATCAAAAAGTTTTTTTTGATCAGGAGAAGTTATTATTAAAGTTTTTAGCTTGAGATTATTGTTAAACTTAATAATTTCTTTAAAGGTTTTTTGAAAGCCAAATAATACAACATTTTTTAGTTCATTAATTATAAACTTGTCATTATTTATCATAATTTTATTTAGAAAGATCTTTTAAAAGTTTGGAAATTTTTCCGTCATCCTTATTTATCTT
>MDSW01094575.1_pt1 | contig 13487 bp, 12 predicted proteins | sample 811171 | NCBI WGS metagenome assembly MDSW01 (sample SAMN05326641, study PRJNA326480) | marine metagenome | isolation source: seawater | place: Atlantic Ocean: North West | collected 2012 | reverse complement strand
CTGCAGTTGTATAAACTCCTTCTGTTTCCCAAAATTTCTTTTCTACACCCCAAAAACAACCCATTGCAAAGATTGCTTCTTCTAATCCTTCTGGAAAGGGTTTTTTTAGAGGAGTTCCCTTTATGAAGTGTTCTTTAGGAACTTCAATTTCTTCATCTCTTCCTATCAGCGCCTCAGTCTCTGAAGGAAGAAGAGTTTTTTTATTTAGTAAGTCAGTAAGAGACATTTAGTAATTTTCCCTATTTTTTATTAAATCTTCAACTACAGAAGGCTCAGCTAGAGTTGTAGTATCACCAAGGTTTTCAACTTCATTAGAAGCAATTTTTCTTAAAATTCTTCTCATAATTTTTCCAGATCTAGTTTTAGGCAAAGAAGGGGCCCACTGAATTATGTCTGGTTTGGCAATGGGTCCTATTTCCTTAGAAACTAGATCAACAAGAGACACTTTTAATTTATCACTTGAAGGCTCTCCAGTCATCAGTGTTACATAACAATAGATGCCTTGCCCTTTAATCTCATGTTCATAACCCACTACCGCTGCCTCTGCCACTTTAGGATGTAGGACTAAAGCGCTCTCAACCTCGGCTGTTCCTAATCTATGACCAGATACATTTAAAACATCATCTACTCTTCCTGTAATCCAGTAATATCCATCTTTGTCTCTTCTAGCACCATCACCAGTTGCGTAATATCCGGGATACATAGAATAGTAAGTATCTATGCACCTCTTATGATCACCAAAAACAGTTCTGATTTGAGAGGGCCAGCTATTTTTGATTACAAGGTTTCCAGATCCTTCTCCTTCAATTTCAACCCCTTCTTCATCTAACAATGCCGGTTTTACACCAAAAAAGGGTTTTGTAGCACTTCCTGGTTTAAGGTCAGTTGAACCAGCAAGTGGAGTGATCATTGATGCTCCAGTTTCCGTTTGCCACCAAGTATCTACAATAGGACATCTATTTTCTCCAATAACCTTGAAATACCATTCCCATGCTTCAGGGTTAATGGGTTCTCCTACAGTTCCTAATATTTTCAAAGATTCACGAGATGTTTTTTTTACAGGTTCATCTCCTTGAGCCATTAAAGCTCTTAAAGCAGTTGGAGCAGTATAAAATATATTTACTTTATGCTTATCTACTACTTCCCAGAATCTAGAAGCATTTGGGTAGGTGGGAATACCTTCAAACATTAATGTTGTAGCTCCATTGGCTAAGGGTCCATAGACAATATAAGAATGTCCAGTAACCCAGCCCACATCAGCAGTACACCAATAGATATCTTCATCCTTATAATCAAAAACAAGCTTATGACTCATAGTGGTTTGAAGCATATATCCACCTGTAGTGTGGAGTACACCCTTAGGTTTTCCTGTAGAGCCTGAGGTATATAGTATAAATAGTGGATCTTCTGCATCCATTATTTCAGGTTCGCAATCAGTAGATGCTTCCTTAATTGAATTTTGATAGTGTATATCTCTATTTTCTTTCCAATTTACATCTGCTCCAGTTCTTTCATATACCAATACTGTATGAACATTAGGACAATTGTTAAGGGCTTCATCGACATTGTTTTTAAGAGGTATTTTCTTAGATCCTCTTAGGCCTTCATCAGCAGTTATAACTGTTTGGCAATCAGAATCTAGGATCCTATCTTTTAGAGATTCTGGTGAGAAACCTCCAAAAACAACTGAATGAATAGCTCCTATTCTCGCACAAGCAAGCATAGAGTATGCTGCTTCAGGAATCATAGGCATATATATACAAACTCTATCTCCTTTTTTAACTCCTCTTTGCTTTAATACATTTGAAAGTTTACAAACTTCTTCATGAAGTTCTGTATAAGTTATAGTTTTAGAGAGTTGAGGATCATCTCCCTCCCAAATAATAGCGGGCTTATTTCCATTATTCTTTAGATGTCTATCTATACAATTTTTTGATGCATTAATTTTTGCATTTTCAAACCATCTCACTTCACCTTTTAGGAAATCTTCTTGCCTTACATTTGTCCATTTAGAATCCCAATCTAAATATCTAATTGCCTGTTCAGACCAAAATTTTTCTGGATTTTTTATAGATTGATCATATAGATTTTCATATTCTTCCTTGCTCATTAAGGAATTTAACTTAACGTTATCGGGTACTTTATAAATATCTTTTGTCATAGATTCTTTATTCTTTAAAGTAAGAATGAATTATAACTAAGAAGTGAATTAATGGGCCAAATTCAGGTTAGCCGTATTTTTGTCTTTCTTCTATTTCCTGTAAGTTTTTACAATCAATACATAAAGTAGCAGTAGGTCTTGCTTCTAGTCTTCTTATCCCGATCTCAACTCCACAATAAGGATTTAAGCAGTAACCATAATCATTTGATTGCAGTTGTTCTATAGATTCTTTTATCTTAGAAAGTAATTTTCTTTCTCTGTCTCTTGTTCTTATTTCTAAAGCAAACCCTTCTTCATGAGTTGCTCTATCTGAATCATCTGCAAAGTTACTATTGTTAGTCTGAATTTTAGATGCAGTTTTATCTTGCTCAAATTCAAGTTGTTCTTGCCAACTAACTAATATAGATAAAAAATGCTTCTTTTGTTTAGCACTCATGTATTTTTCTTTTTTTGTAAGCTTATAAGGTTTGATAGATGCTAGAAAAGCTTCTTCTCCTTTATAGACCTTTTTTGTTTTTGCTTTTTTCTTATTAGTAGCTGCTTTGTTTTTTACTGGTTTCTTTGCTGCTATTTTATTGACTACTTTTTTTGAAGTAGTTTTTTTGTTTATCTTCTTTTTTGTTGTTGCTTTTGCTTTAGGCATATCTAATAAATCTAAAAGTTTTAAAGGCGGCGCAATTTATCAGATTTAAGTATGAATATCTATATTTAACTGTAGAAATCTTTTTTTATTTTTTTATATTTAGGACCATCTACTCTCGGACCAAAACTTTTAACTTTCTCTGAAGCAGCAAAACAACCAAATTTAGCTGACTCAGTTAGATTTTTACCTTCACTTAATGCATTTAATACAGCTCCTGCAAACATGTCTCCAGCACCATTAGTATCTAATGCGTTTACTTTAGAAGTAGATAGTTTTAGGGACTGAGATTGACTCCAAGCAATACAACCCTTAGAACCTAATGTTATTAATCCTTCTAGAGAAAAATCTCTTAATACTTCTATAGACTTCTTTGGGTCATCTTTTTTTGAAAATGCCATTGCTTCTAGTTCATTACAGAAAATCAAATCACATTTTATATTTAAGATTTCTAAAAAATGATCTCTAAATATTGAAACTATATTTGGATCAGACAAAGATAAAGCAATTTTTACATTGTTTTCTTTAGCTATGTCTGCAGATTTTATTGCTGCTTTAAAAGCTTTCTCTGAAGTAACTAAGTATCCTTCTAAATAAAGATATCGAGAATTGATGATCGCTTCTTCATTTATATCTTGTGTACTCAACTCCCCACTAATCCCCAAGTTAGTGCACATTGTTCTTTCTGCATCTGGAGTTACCATAACAACACATTTTCCTGAAGATAAGCTAGATCTCAAAGGAATAGAGTTATGAGAAACTGCATTTTTTAAAAGATCTTGAAGGTAAAAATTTCCAAATTCATCATCTGCTACTTTGCAAGAGTAATAGCAATGAGAGCCAAAATTTGAAGCTGCAATTATTGAATTGGTTGCTGAGCCCCCACAAGCCATAAAGCTTTCTTTTTTGAAATTAGTGTTTAGATCATCCAGTAATTCATGTTGTTCCTTTTGGTCAATTAAAGTCATTGAGCTTGGAGAAATTCCTTTAGAAATGAGTTTTTGTTGAAATTCTGTTTCTATTTGAAAGGTAATGTCTACAATTGCATTTCCTAGTGAACAAATATCATATTTCATAATCTAACAAGAGGATAGAAGTTAATAAACAATGATACTACTTAGAAAGATAATAGAAAGAAAGAAGATCTTATTAGTTTCTTTATTTGGATTATTTAGTGTTGGAGTAATTATTTTATTAGCTTACCTTGAGCTTCTTAGTGACAGAGTTGAAGAAAAATTAGATGGTGTTTTATGGACTGTTCCAGCAAAAGTCTATTCAAGACCTCTTGAGATTGCTGAAGGACATAAACTAAGACCTCAATATATCCAAAAGGAGCTTGACCTTCTTTCCTATACAAAAAAGAGGAATCCTAAAACGCCCGGAGAGTTTCATTTTGAGAGTGGCAGGTTAGATATTTATTTGAGAGGTTATGAGGGCCAAAGACCAGGATTATTTAAAGTGTTTTTCAAAGAAGGAGAGGTAAGTTCTATTAAGAGATCCGATGGAATATCAGTTGATCTAATTTCAATAGAACCACTTTCTATTGGTGGTATCTTTCCATCTCATATGCAAGATAGAATTCTTTTAAACTGGTCACAGGTTCCTAAAGAACTTATCGAAATTCTTGTGCTCGTTGAAGATAAAAAGTTTTTTGATCATTCTGGAATATCAATTAGATCTATATTTAGGGCGCTTTTTAAAAATACTATTTCTTTAAGTAAACAAGAAGGTGGCAGTACAATTACTCAACAATTAGCTAAAAGTCTTTTTTTTAGTCCTGAGAAGACATATACAAGAAAGATAAAAGAAGCCTTTGCATCTTTATTAATTGAAGAGAATTATTCAAAAGAAGAAATCCTCCTTGCTTATATCAATGATGTTTTTATCTCACAATCAGGAAGAAGGGCTATACATGGTTTTGAACTAGGAGCGCAACATTTTTTTGGAACTTCTTTAAATAATCTAGCTATTGATCAACTATCTCTTTTAGTAGGAATGCTAAAAGGTCCCTCAAGATACAATCCTAGAAGAAACCCCACTAGAGCAAAAGAAAGGAGAGATTTAGTTTTAAGAGTCCTGGCAGATTCAGGCTTTATAAGCCTCAAAGAATATGAAAAATTAATCAATAAACCTCTGAAGGTAATTAAACCTAGCTTCAGAAGTCTATCCAAGCATCCTGCTTTTAGTGATTTAGTGACTATCGATTTGAGAAGTAACTTTAAAGATAAAGATCTAAGGACAAAGGGATTGAAAGTTCATACAAATATGGACCCTGTATTACAGTTTTATTTAGAGGCAAGTATTTCAGACACAAAGGAAGAATTAATTAAGAAATATGGACCAGAATTAGAAGATATTCAAATGGCCGGAATAGTAATTGACTCGTTAAGTGGAGAAATTCAAGCAGCCGCTGGAAGTTCTAATCCAAGAGAATTTGGATTCAATAGGGTTTTAAATGCTTCAAGGCCAGTAGGTTCACTTATTAAGCCATGGATTTATCTAACAGCTCTAAATAATTATAAAGACTACAATTTAATGACCTCTTTAAACGACAATAAACTAGATTTAGTGCTACCTAATGGAGATATATGGGCTCCTAAGAATTTTGATAAAGATTACCATGGTAATGTTCCCCTGCATAAGGCTCTTTGGAAATCATATAATATTGCTACTGCAAGACTAGGAATATCTTTAAGTCACGAAGAGATTCAGACAACATTAGATTCTCTTAAGATAAAAAAAAGATTGAGAGGGTATCCTTCTGAATTTATCGGTTCTTTTGAATTAACTCCTTTTGAAGTTATTCAGGCTTATCAACCAATAGCTTCAAATGGTTTCTATTCTTCCTTAAGGGCGGTTAGAAAAGTTTCTGGACCTGCAGGAAATTTCAATTTATCTTTTCCATACAGTATAGAACAAGTTCTAAGGCCTGAACCCCTACATTTACTTAGATTTTCTTTAAAAAAGACTTTTGAGATAGGAACAGCCAGGGGTTACTCAAAAGATAGAATAAGATCTTGGAATGTAGGTGGAAAAACAGGCACTTCAGATGATCAAAGAGACAGTTGGTTTATAGGTTATGCGGGTGAATACTTAACCCTAATATGGCTAGGTTTTGATGACAATAGAAAGACTCCCCTAACTGGAAGAAGTGGTTCATTGGAAGTTTGGAAATCATTTATAGAGAAAGTTGACCCTTTATCTACACAAACCTCTATTCCTCAAAGAATAAATTATCAGTGGGTAGATAAGACAGATGGTAAATTAAGTGGTAGAAGATGTAAAAATTCTATTCTGGTTCCCTATATCAACGGAACTGAACCAAAAGATATTCCAAACAATAGAAAAAATTGCAGAACTAAAAGTGATGTTTTTTCTAGGGATAAACTTAATTATTTTATAGAAGATGTTAATCTATAAGAATGAATCGAATTAGAACTGTATTCTTAATTTCTATCTCTTTTATTGTAATTTCTTGTGCTAATCAGAATGTCAGAGAGATTTCTATTAGTGATATGGAGATAGACTCCTTTAGTTCTTCTGTTAAAGCTTTAATTACTAATAAAGAATATTTAAAGTCAGAGATATTAAAAATAAATGCCACATCTCCAGCCATCCAAAGAATCCTAAATGCTTCTGATGAGTTTTGGTCTAAAGGTGACTTAAAGAGAACAAATTCTGAATTAGAAAGAGCATTAAGACTCAGCAAGAAAGAATCAGCCGTTTATTTAAGGTTAGCTCATTTAAGGTTTGAACAAGGTTTAGTTACTGAATCTAAATCTTTTTCTTCAAGAGGACTAATGAATAAAACAATTTCTTCTTGGGAAAGTTTTTTGTTTAATATTTACCAAGAACTAGAGTAGATATTAAATAGACTTATGTAATTTTTCTTAATATCTCCTTCAAATAATCCGGAAGAAGTGGCTATTAAGTCAACTTTAGATATAGCCAGCTGACCTATATTATTGAAATTTATTCCACCTATAGCTACAGAAGGTATTCGAATGTTTTTTACTAGGTTTTTAAGTTCCTTAGTTGAGCATAAAGAAGCATCAAGTTTTGTTTTTGAATTGAATAAGCTACCAAATGCTACATAATTTGCTCCCATCTGTTGGGCTTCTATAGCAATCTTAAGATTATTTTGGCATGAAATCCCTATAATTGAATCTTCACCTAAGGTTTCTCGGGCAGATTGATAAGATGGGTCTGAAATTCCTAAATGAACTCCATCAGCATTAACCATTTTTGCCAGAACAGGATCATCATTAATTATAATTTTTGTCACATGGTTACCTCTTAAATTAATGATTTTTTTAGCTAAGTAGTACTTTTCTTCAAAAGTTCTATTTTTTTCTCTTAATTGAATTATTGGAATATTTAAATCAAAGAGAGATGAAATTTTTATTAGCAATTCTCTTTCTTCAAGATCATTGGGGGTTATAGCATAGATACCTTTAAGCATTAGTTAAATCTTTTAGGGATTTTCTGCCCCTTACCCAAAGTGATAGCATTTTCTATAGATTTATAAACAAAATCTTGGGCTAATTCTATACTCTCTTCGATTGATAGTCCTTTTGCCATATTTGAGGCAATAGAAGAGGACATTGAACATCCAGTGCCTTGGAATTTGCCTCTAACTTTAGGTAAGCTCCATCTCCTAATTGGTTCTCTTCTATTAAATAAAGAGTTTTCAATTTTATTTCTTTTTTGATTATCTTTAATTAAGACAAAATGGGAATTTAGATTATCAAATTCTTGAATTATATCTTGTTGATTATCTTTACCTGTCAACCATTTAGCTTCTTCAATATTAGGGGTAATCAAATCAACTTGCGGTAATAAGTTATATTTTAATTCATGAATTCCTTCGTCATTGATTAGAAGTCCGCTTGATGAGGTCTTAATTACTGGGTCTAGGACAACTGGGGGGTTCTTAAAATGAATAATTATTTCTTTAACTATATTTATTATTTCTTCATTTCCTAGAGCTCCAATTTTTATTGCATTAATTGAAGGAATATCATTTAAGAGATTTTTTGTAATTTTTTTAAAGAATTTTGTTTCAGTTACCTTAATACCTTCAAAATTAATAGTATTTTGTGCAGTTAAACAAGTAATTAAGCTAATGGGATAACATCGCTGCATGACACATGTTTGAGCATCAGCCAAAACACCAGCTCCTCCTGTTGGGTCATGTCCTCCTATGATAAGAACAATGGGAGTATCTTTTGTCATCTATATTTTTTGTCTTCTTGATTTATGAATATATAATCCTCGACCCAATTATACTTTGGTGTGGTAAATAGTTCATGATTATGAAAAAAAAGAATATAGGGATTATAGGTGGTTCAGGATATGCTGGAGAAGAGCTATTGTCTTTAACTTCAAACCATCAATACATTAATCTCATAGCGGTTAGTTCTAGGGAATTTGAGGGCCAACAAGTTTCTTCAATTTTTAAATCTTTTTCTAATTCTAGCTTGAAGTTCTTAAAGCCATCAGATGAAAAGTTCTTCGAATGTGATGTTGTTTTTTTCTGCACACCCCATGGAACATCCATGAATATAGCAAAAAAATTTATAGAAAATGGAATAAAGATAATCGACCTCTCAGCAGATTTCAGAATTAAAGATGTGAATACCTGGGAGAAATGGTATGGAATGAAACATGAGCAATCTGATCTTATTGAGGAGTCAGCTTATGGTCTTGTAGACATTTATGCCAAAGATATTCAAAAAGCAAGACTTATAGCTGTACCTGGATGCTACCCGACAGCTAGTTTATTGGGCCTCCTACCATTACTAAAACAAAATATAAATGTCAGTAATATAATTATAGATGCTAAGTCTGGGATGTCAGGAGCAGGAAGGTCAGCTGTTGAAGGGGGTATGCAGAAGGAAATGCATGAAAACCTCAGAGCATATTCTGCTTCGGGACATAGACACCTTCCAGAAATTAGCCAAGAAATTAATAAAGCTTCAGGAAAAGAAATAAATGTGAGTTTTATGCCTCACCTAATTCCTATAATGAGAGGGATATATGCTTCTATTTATATTCAAACAGATTCTACTAATTTAACTAGAGATATTTTTCATGAATTCTATAAAAGCTCGCCATCGGTAGTTATTTTAGAGGATGTTCCAAAGATATCAGATGTTGTTCGTACAAATAAGTGTGAGATATCATTATTCAATACATCAGTGGATGGACAATATCTTGTGATAAGCTCAATTGATAATTTAATTAAAGGTGCTTCAGGCCAGGCTCTTCAGTGTTTTAATTTGATGTCTGGTTTAGACTTAGAAGAGAGTTTTTAATATTATAAAGAAATGATAGAGACATATGATCCGTCAACAATGCAACTCACTGAAGGGGCAGTAAATAAAATACTTACTCTGTCTGAAGACAAAGAAGTTAATCTGAGAGTCTATGTTACTGGAGGAGGCTGTTCAGGTTTTCAATATGGATTTTCTTTTGATCAAGAAATAGATGAAGAAGATACATGTATTTCAAGAAATGGAGCAAACTTATTAATAGACCCTCTAAGTCTTCAGTATTTATCTGGATCGACGATAGATTATGTAGAAGACCTCAGCGGTTCTAAATTTATTGTTAAGAATCCAAATGCTGTAACTACTTGCGGTTGTGGAGAGTCTTTTTCAATTTAAGGAGAATAAATTTCTCCAATTCTGACAAGATTATGACTACCAGTTACTTTAGAAAGATTGAACCTTTGATTATTAATTCTTTCTTTTGCAAGCCAAGCAAAACCTATAGCTTCTAAGTAGTCAGAGTTTATACCCATCTCATCTGTCCTTTTTACTAGACCTATCCTATTTTCTGCAATCTTTTGAACTAAATACTTATTGTTTGCTCCTCCTCCACATATATAGACAGGATCAGTTTCATTTAAATACTTATCTAACTCCTTATTTATAGTAGAAACAGTTAACTCAAGTAATGTAGCTTGTATATCTATATCTGAAGCTCTTTCTTTCAAAGAATCAATTTTTTTTAATAACCAATTCAAACTAAAGTAATCAGGACCAGTGCTTTTAGGACTTGTTTTACTAAAAAAATTATCTCTTAATAGTACTTTGAGTAGTTTTTCTTGAGAATTACCTTCTCTCGCCCAATTTCCGCTTTCGTCGAAATCTTCTCCTTTTGAATTTCTTATCCAGGCATCCATTAAACAATTACCAGGCCCAATATCATATCCAATAAGCTTAGATTCAGAATGATTAAGTATTGTTAGGTTAGCAATACCTCCAATATTTAAAATACATTTAGTTTCTTTTTCTTTTGAAAAAAAAGCTTTGTGAAATAAAGGAGATAGAGGTGCTCCCTGTCCTCCGTTTTGAATATCTTCTTGCCTGAAGTTTCCAACTGTTAGAATTTTTGTTTTTTTAGCTATTTTTTTTGGGTCTCCAAGCTGTAGAGAAAAAGGATTTTTCTTATTTGGTTCATGTAACACAGTTTGTCCATGACTACCTATAGCATTTATTTCCTTAGAGCTTAATTTAGATTTTTTTAGTAAATTTATGACTGAGTAAGAAAATAATTCAGAATATCTACTATCCAAGAATTTAAAATCTTCTTTTGTTTTTCCTTCATTAATTAGTTTTAGAGTCTCCAGTCTTAGATCTTTGGGAATTTCAAAGCTCTGTTGAAATACAACTACCGGTTTTTTTTCTGTTAAATCTGTAATAACAGCATCTATGGAATCAATACTTGTACCGGACATTAGTCCTATATATAAATTTCTCATGAAGTACTATCCACTCAATGACTGATATTTTTTCAGTTTATCAAAGAAATAATTTGCTTTAGCAAAGAAATCACTTTCTTCATCTTTTCCAATAGGTTGGGCATAGGGAAATTTTACTTTAAGAGGGTCTCTATGTTTTCCATTAACATGAAATTCGTAATGAAGATGTGGACCAGTTGCTAATCCAGTACTCCCAACATAACCTATAGTTTGACCTTGAATGACCTTTCTCCCTTCTTTGATGTTTTTAGCATATCTATCTAAATGGCAATACCTAGTAGTGTAGTCTTCAGAGTGTTTAATTTTTATCTCTTTTCCACAACCCCCATTGATTTTTGCTGAGGATATAGTCCCACTTCCAGTGGCTCTTATAGGAGATCCTTTATTTGCTGCATAATCTACTCCTTTATGAGCTCTAATAGTATGGAGAATGGGGTGTTTTCTTTTGAGGTTGTATTTAGAGCTGATGTAGCTTAATTTAACAGGAGTTCTGAGAAAGGCTTTTTTTACATTTCTACCATCAGTTGAAAAATATTCCGAGTTTCCTTTTTTTAATTTATATCTTACTGCGGTATGGATCTTATTTCGATTTACAAACTCAGCTATAAGGATATCTCCATTGAGTTTCTTTTCTCCATCTATAAAAACTTCTTCATATATTAGGCTATACTTATCTCCTGGTCTTATGTCATGGACAAAATCAATATCCCAACCGAAAATATATACTAGATCCATCAAAACACTATCAGGTATATCCTGTTTTAGGCCATCTGTATAAAGTGAGTTACTAATTGTGACAGTCTTGAAGACTTCCAGTCTTTCTTCTTTTAGTTTAATTTTTTCGATCGAGTAGCCTTTATCAATTTTCGTGGCACTTACCTCAGTTTTGTAATCTTCCACATATATTAACTTGAAAAGTTTATTGTCTCTTAACTCTACTTTTACTAGATTACCTATCTTTATATTTGTAAGTAATTGACTATTAGGAGAGTTAATTAAACCAGTAATATTATCAGTCTCAATTCCCATATTCCTTAGGATCGAATAGAGAGTATCATTTCTTCTAATTATTGATTCCTTATTTATAGCACTATCGTTCTTTTCCTGTATTAAATTTACTTCTTCCAAGGATTCTAAGGAAACTTCTGTTATCAAACTGCGTTCTAGGCTCTCTAGATTTTTATGTTTAGAATCTGTGAAAAAGAATAAAACTAAAAACACCAGGGTTATAGTCACTAACAAAAAGATATGCAGTCTTGGGAAGTAGCTTAGTAATCTGTAGGTTTTTTTCATATAAATTAAGAATTATTATGAGAAAGTCAATAATAGTAGCGATATTCTAATACATAAGTCCAAGATTTATTTTTCTTGAAGGTATAATGACTGCATGAAAAGTGATGTTGAATTATTACTTAGGGGTATCGAAGAGATAATTCCAAAAGAAGAGTTTCTTTCTAAACTTGAGAAAAGCAAAAAATTAAGAATTAAGGTAGGTTTTGATCCTACAGCCCCAGATCTCCACTTAGGTCATACCGTGATCATAAATAAAATGAAACTATTCCAGGAAATGGGCCATGAAGTAATCTTTCTTATAGGTGACTTCACTGGATCAGTTGGAGACCCATCTGGAGTAAATGAAACTAGACCAGTTTTAACAAAAGAAGATTTAGATAAAAATTCAAAAACCTATAAGAAACAAGTTTTTAAGATTTTAGATCCAAAAAAAACAGAAATTAGATATAACTCAGAATGGATGAATAAATTAAAACCAACAGACTTTATTAAATTAGCTTCTACTCAAACTGTAGCTAGAATGCTCGAAAGAGATGATTTTCATAAAAGATATAAATCTCAACAACCAATATCTATCCATGAATTCCTGTATCCTTTATTGCAGGGTTATGATTCCGCAGTATTAAAAGTAGATGTTGAATTGGGAGGAACAGATCAAAAATTTAATTTACTTATGGGTAGAGAAGTGCAGAAACATTTTGGATTAGATCAGCAGTCTATAATGACTTTGCCTTTGTTAGAAGGACTAGATGGAGTCAAAAAAATGTCTAAATCCTTAGATAATTATATTGCGATAGAAGATGAACCTAATGATATGTTTGGGAAAATTATGTCAATCTCGGATGGTCTAATGTGGAGATATTTTGAACTTTTAAGCTTTAAAGGCTCAAATGAGATTAATAAATTAAAAGAAGATCAAAAGAATGGAGAAAACCCAAGAAATATAAAATTCATTCTAGCTCAAGAAATTGTAGAAAGGTTTCATGGAGGAAAGAAAGCCAAATTAGCTTTAAATGAATTTCTTAGTAGATTTCAGAAAGGAAATTTACCCTCTGATATAGAAGACATTTCTTTAGCTCTAGATGAAGAAGAACTAACTCTTGCAAGAGTTTTGAAAGAGTCAAATCTAACTCCAAGTACCTCAGAGGCTTTAAGAATGATTAATCAAGGCGCTGTTAAAATAGACGGTAAGAAAGTAGTGGATCCAGATCACAAAATTAACCTAAATGAAGAGCAAATTTATCAAGTAGGAAAGAAAAGATTTGGTCGAATTAAAATAGCTAAAAAATAGCTTTAATTAAGGTTTTAATGGTGTATACTGCGCGTCCGTTTGGGTCATTCTTAACGGGAGTTTTTTAACATTTTTAAAGCAAGTAATTCGTGTGGGCGCCTGTTTTAGGCGCAACTTACCAGCCAGCTAGTTGTTGCTTAATTTTTATTAAGTTTTTACTACTGGTTTTTTTGTGCCTTTTTAGAAAGGCAATAATCAATTTAATTGAAGAGTTTGATCATGGCTCAGATTGAACGCTGGCGGTAGCTTTTATACATGCAAGTCGAGCGGTAACAGACATTTTGATTCAGCTTGCTGAATCTCGTGCTGACGAGCGGCGAACGGGTGAGTAACG
>MDSW01064890.1_pt1 | contig 13487 bp, 10 predicted proteins | sample 811171 | NCBI WGS metagenome assembly MDSW01 (sample SAMN05326641, study PRJNA326480) | marine metagenome | isolation source: seawater | place: Atlantic Ocean: North West | collected 2012 | reverse complement strand
TATGCACAAAAATTTCCATTTTTAAAAAAATTTGTTAATACAATTGAATCTTCACTAAAAAGTGATTTTGTAGAATTTTTTGGTGGAAAAATGTATTTAGATTCTAATGATTCAATGGGATTGTCAATTAGAGGTGTCTATGGTCCTGCAAGTACTCGTGCTGTATTAGAAAATGTAAAAATTGGTAACGTGGTGGTTGATCTTGGTGCAAATATTGGTTATTACTCGTTAATACTTGCAAAACTTGTTGGAAATGAGGGAAAAGTTTTTTCATTTGAACCTGTCCCAAAAAATTTTTCAAAATTAGAGAAAAATATAAAATTGAATAATTATTCGAATGTTATTGCAGAAAATATTGCTATTTCAAATTTTAATGGTCAAACAGAATTATTTGTAAGTCAAAAAACAATAGGTGGCAGCACTTTGTATGAACCTAAACAAATTAAATCACATCAAAATTTTCTACCCATTTCTGTTAGTACTATGACATTAGATAATTATTTAAAATCAAAAACAAATCATGAAAACATAGATTTTCTAAAAATAGATATTGAAGGTTCTGAAGTTAATGCATTAAAGGGAGCAACAAACATTCTAAAAAATCCAAAATTAAAAATTCTCATAGAAATTTCGCCATTACACCTTGAAGACGCTAATTCTAGTCCTAACGAATTATTGGATTTATTGTCACAAAATAATTTTAAATTCTATTTGGCAAATGATAATGATGATACGATTGAATTTATAATTAAAGAGAATATATTTAAAAAATTAGAATCAGTGAAACCGTACTCAATTAATATTTTTTGCAAAAAATCATAAATTATGATTCTCTAATTTTATTAACATATTTTAGTTCCTTTTTTCTATCCTCATCTCTTTCATCAAGAAACTGTGAAATACTGTTTATTGTACTCTCAAATTTTTCAACTTCTTCTTTTGTTAATTTTTCATCACTAGAAAGTTTCTTAAAAATTGGAATTAATGCAGCATTCATTTGTACAATCAATTCGGTATTAACTAATTGTCTTCGTGCAAAAGGATTTGTTTCGTAGAGAACTGATGCTTCAGACGTATATGCTGGACTTCTCTTAAAATGAATATATCCAACTGAAATTAATATTGGAATTCCAATTGCAGCAATGATTACTATGTAATGAAAAAATGAAGGAAAAATTGTTTTTAAAACTGGATAATTCTCTATTGCTAAAAAGTATGTGACTGTAACAGTGTTTATTGCAGCAGCAATAAATGCAAAGTATGTTGACCATCCCATTCTAAAATAAAACCAGCCACGAAAACTATTGGATTTCTTTGCTGCCATATTCTAAAGCAAAAAATCTTGTATATCAACACTGCTATAAATTTAGTAAGATATTCTTATCAAAATCAAATCTCTTACAATTCATGAAAAAAATCTTCAATAAGGAAAAAGACATATCTCATCCTTTTTTTTAACATTTAATGACCAAACCTATTCGCTGTTCATTAATCTATAAAAAATCATATAATTATTTTCAAAAAGATCATTTTGATAAAACTTCTGCTGATTTCTTTTTGAAAGCATTTGAAAGAAATGAGAACCTAGAAATGTCATATTATCAATGTGAGGATCGTTTTGATGTAAAGAAACTTGATGGAAAGTGCGATGTAATTTTATTACCTAATAATAGAACCGATGGAGCGCCAAATCAACTTGAAAATATAAGAGAAGTTGGCATCCCCGTAATCGCACGTACTGGAGATCCTCATTGGGCAGATAGATATAACCAGGTAGAATTCATGGAAGAAAATAAGATTGATTTCTTGTTTAGCTCACATCCTAATAGCTATATCTACAAATTTTATCCAAAACATGTCACTCATAGAACTGTAATCTATGGACTAGAAAAACAGCTTTATGAAAAAGTGATTCCTTTTGAAAAACGAACCAAAGAAAAAATACTTTGTACTGGTGCTACAGGTAAAACGAATATCAAATCAAGAATTGCTAATGCAATTTTGAATCCAAATAGATCTGGATGGCATTTTTACAAATTAAGAACTTTAACTACAAAATTGCCATATGTTCAATATTCTAGTATAAAAGATGGTAAATATCCTGATGATGATTATCCAACATATTTGACTAGATATAGAGCATCGATTGCTGCAACAACATTCTATCCAACTTTGAAGTATTGGGAAAATGCAGCAGCAGGCTGTTTAACTTTTATGGAAATAACTGATCTAAATGATGGACAATATTTAGGATTCAAAAATAATGAATCTTGCATTTACATTAATGAAAGAAATTATAAAAATAGATTTCAGGAATTTTTATCCGATCCCGATAATTCAAAATGGAGTGAAATTGCTCAAGTAGGTAGGAATTTTGCTATGAATGAATTGAATAATGATAAGGCTGTGGAAAAAATTGTTGATATCATGAAAGAGTTAATCTATTAAAATTTTTCAATAGGATATTTTATAATACATTAATCAAATCATAATTTATGAATTGGTCAGGTCGAAATGTTCTGATTACTGGGGGTGCAGGTCATATTGGTTCTCATCTTGCAGCAGAATTAAAGAAAAAAGACGCAAATGTTAGAATTGCCGACAACCTCTGGAGAGGTAAAAAAGAATATCTCTATGAAGATGGAAAACCATTGATAGATTTTGAGAAGGATTTTTTGGAAGTAGATTTACGTGAAATGAAAAATTGCGAAGATGCAGTTAGAGGAATGGATACTGTATTTCATCTCGCTGATGTTGTTGCTGGGATTGATTTTGTATTTGGTAATGAAGCTTTTGTATATAGAAGCAATGTTTTAATAAATTCAAACATGTTCGAAGCTACTCGTAAAGAAAAACTTGAAAAATTGGCATATGTTGGAGCTGCATGTGCATATCCATTAGAAAAACAAAATGATCCAAATCATCCACTTTTCAAAGAAGATGATATGTATCCTGCTCATCCTGAATCTTCATATGGTTGGGGAAAATTGATGGGAGAGTATGAATGTGAACTATACAGTAAATCGGGATTAATAGATGCGTCAATTCTTAGATTGCATAATGTTTATGGGCCTAATAGTGATTTATCACCTGAGAAATCACAAGTTATTCCAGCTACAATTAGAAAGGCAATAAAATATCCAGATGAGGACTTTATAATTTGGGGAAATGGAGAACAAAGCAGAGCATTCATGTATGTGACAGATATTGTAGATGCACTGATTTTATCTATGGAACATGGAATCAATAAAGGTCCTATACAAATTGGAAATGATACAAAAACCACAGTTAATGAGATTGCCGATAAAGTAATCGAAATATCAGGAAAGAAAATAGAGAAAAAATATGATCTTTCTAAACCTACGGGGGACTTGGGTAGAGCTGCAGATTGTAGTCTTGCAGAAGAAGTTTTAGGTTGGAAACAAAAAGTTAGTCTAGATGAAGGACTAAGATTAACATATGAATGGGCAGAACGATTTTTAAAAACCCAGAAATGATATTCCTACATGAATCAATTTTCTCAATCATTTTGGACTGAAAAACGTGTGTTAGTTACTGGTGGATCTAGTTTCATTGGTAGCCACTTAGTCGATAAGTTAGTTTCATTGAATTCTGAGGTAACTGTTATTGATAATCTCTCTAGTGGAACTAAAGAAAATTTGTCTGGCTCTTGGGAAAAAATCTCTTTCCATAATGATGATTTAGAATACATTACAAAATCGCAGATTGATGGATTGTTCAAAGATATAGATATTGTTTTCCATTTGGCTGCAATACATGGTGGTCGTGGCTTCATCACAAATCATCCTGCAGATGTTAGTTCAAATTTCTCTATAGATCATCATGTCTTTGAAGCATGTATGAATGCAAATGTTGAAAATCTAGTTTTTGCTAGTACTGCATGTGTATATCCTACAAAATTACAAAATGAAATCGGTTCAGATTATAAATTAAAAGAAGAGGACTCAAATCCATTAAATTTGGATGGTTTTATGAGTGCAGACATAGAGTATGGTTGGGGTAAACTTATGAGTGAAATGCAAATGAATGCATTTAGAAAACAGTATGGTCTAAAAGGCTGTCCTGTACGTTTTGTTACTGCATATGGACCAAGAGAAAATGAGACACATGCTATAATTGCATTAATTTACAAGGCAATTGAAAAAATGGATCCTTATGAAATTTGGGGTGATGGAAAACAAGAAAGGGATTTCACCTACGTTGAAGATATTGTTGATGGCTCTATATTGGCAGGTGAAAAAATATTTGATGGCACTCCAATAAATTTAGGTACTGGAAGAAAATATACAATTATTGAAGTAGTGGAAATGATTTGTCAGGTTCTTGATTGGAAGCCTCAAAATTTTAAATTTGATACTTCCAAACCTGTGGGCGCTCTATCTCGAGCATTAGATAATAGTACTGCAAAAAAATTACTTGGTTGGGAACCACAATTTACATTAAAAGATGGTCTTGCAAAAACTATTGCATGGTATTCTCAAAACAAAAAGCCTTCTGGTTTGGTAGATGATTCTTTGTTAACAGAACATTTTACTACAAAGTGAATCTTATAGATAGATAATCAAAATGAGCAAACCAAATATTCTATTTTTAGTTATAGACTCATTACGTCACGATAAATGTCTAGGTGTTGAAAAATCATCCAAAACTCCTAATCTGGATTCAATAATTGAAAACGGTATATTTTTTCAACAGGCAATTAGTCCATCACCCATCACTGTTCCTTCACTATCAAGTATTTTTACAGGATTATACCCTTACGAATGCACTAATCTCAAAAATGATATATTCACTCTTAACGAACACATTCCAACTCTAATTGAGTTATTTGAAAAAAATGACTATTCCACGCATGCAATTATTCCTGAGGCACTAAATTACACAAATATACCAAAAAATTTTCAGAATATCGAGACATTCAATTCTTTTGCAACATTGTATGATGGTTTAGGTGAAAAAATAGTAAAAAAATTACAAAATCTTTTGAATCAAGAATCATGGTTTCTTTACATACATTTAGAAGATCTTCACGGAAATGCGTTATTTCATCTGTCAAGTGATAAAAATGACATTGATACTTTTGTAGGGAAAAATCAATATGCAAAAATGTTGTCTGCCATTGATCCCTGGTTAGGTAAAATTTTTGAAAATATCGATGAGGAAAACACTCTGATCATTATAACCTCTGATCATGGTTCAACGTCAGCTGATTTTACAGACGAAATGCTTGATTTTGTACTAAATAATGAAAAAATAAAATCAAGCGATGAAAGTTTAGTCTTCAAATTGGGACATAAACTATTCACTTCATTACCAAAAACCTTTAAACCAATACGAAAAAAAATTGCTGATACATATGTTGAAAATAAAAAGAAGAAAATTCAGAATAAACTAAAACCAAATCTATCTAATATTGATAAACTAAAACCAAACAAATATCAAGAAAGATTATTAAAAAAATCAGTTGTATATCCTAGTAGTTGTTTTGATGAAAATTTTAGACCTGCACTCATCTTTTATGGTTATGAAATAAATAAAAATCAGATATTAACAGAACAAATTTCTACAATGAATATACTACCAACAATTCTTGATATGTTAAAAATCCAAATTCCAAATAAAATAAGTGGAAAAAGCTTTTTTCCATTACTGGAAAATAAATCAATCAAAGAGCATCCAATACTAATTGATAGTACATCTGATAACACTCGTGCAAAATTTGGTGATACCATTGGCATGAGAACAGCAAAATACAAATATTTTAGAAATAGATCTAATCCAAAAAATGATGTGAATCTATACGATTTGATTAATGATCCTATGGAATTAGAAAATATTTCTGAATCACATCCAGATTTGATACAGGGATTTGAAAATGAATTAAAAAAAATAGAACCAAATGGTATTTTTAATTTTAAAAATAAACAAAATCTTTCAAAGGATGATACTCAAAAAGCAAAAGATATCCTTAAAGAAATGGGGTATTTGAAATAAATATCATAGTAATCATTATGAATGATTAAATTCTACAAAAACTAAATTATGTATGTTGAAATAGTAATCATTTGTTTATTCATAATTACTACGTTTTTTGTAATTGAAAAAATTGTTCAAAAAAAAATCAATAAAATTAGAAAAGACTTTCCTTGGTTAATTACATCTGATGATGAAAATCCTAAACTTTCTGAAGAAGGATTAAAAAAATTCATTCCTCATGGATTTGATTCAGAACTTGGATGGGTTAGAAAACCCTTAACATCAAACAATGAAACTGGAAAAAAAGGAACCACAAAATGGAGTATATCTGAAAACGGTGCAAGAACAAATCCTTCCTTTGAACATATTAATTCAAAAATTTCTTGTTACGGAGATTCATTCACTTTTTCTAGACAAGTAAATGATGATCAAACTTGGGCTCATTATTTATCAAAATTGTCTAATTCAAATGTATTAAATTTTGGAGTCGGAAATTATGGTCTTGATCAATCTCTTTTAAGATTAAAACGTGAATTCAATAATAATAAAACTGAACTTGTAATAATTGCTGTTGTACCTGAAACCATATGTAGAATTCATAGTGTCTGGAAACATTATTATGAATATGGTAATACATTTGCCTTCAAACCTAGATTTATTATAAAAAATAATCATTTAACTGAAATTAAAAACCCCATAACTAATTCCAATGATCTATTTAGTTATGAAAAATTCATTGATGAAATTAGGGAAAATGATTTCTTCTATAAAAAAAAATTCCTAAAAGAAAAAATTTCTTTTCCATATTCTTTAACCATTTTTAAAAACTTCAAAAGAAATTATGGAATAATTTCTTGGCAAAACAAGATTAATAATTATAAAAAAAATAAAATGGATTATTCATCAATTCAATGGAATTCAATGCGTATAATTATGGAAATTAATATGTCTTGGAAAATTAAATTGTATAAAGACAAATCTGCATGCAATTTATTAAAAATGATTCTAAATGACTACGTCAAACTTTCTAAAAAAATGAATTTTAAACCAATTTTCTTATTCTTACCTCAAAAAGATGATCTTTTTTTCATTAAAAATCACTATCATTTTTTTAAAAATCTCTCCAATGAACTTAATTCAATTGACAATTTAATTGCAATTGATATAATTGATGAACTTTTATCTAAACAAAACATTGACGAACTATATTCTGATGATAATGATTATGGGGGGCATTTTTCCAATTATGGAAATCAATTTATTTCTGAATTGCTCTTTAAAAAATTAAAAAATTTGAATTTACTATAAAACTAAGAAATATTTGTATCAATACCATTTTTTATTAGATGATTTATTAATTCTGTTTTAAATTTTTTAATAGTTTGTGATTTTTCATTAAAAATATTTTCTTTTTCTTTTGGATCATCTTTTAAATTATAAAATTCCCATGTGTTTGGTGTATTATTATAAATAATTTTTTTATGATCTTTTTTCAAACAAAATACATTATGTTTCTCTGGTGATGGCCATGGACCATATAATCCTCCAGTTTCAGCGAAAACCTCTCTATCTTCATCATTTTGTTGTATGGGGAACAAACTTTTACCTTCTTTCTTATCCATTGTTTCATAGTCCAAATTTATTAATTTCATAATGGATGGAAATATGTCTATAGTACTACATTGTCTTTCAATTACTTTTCCTTCATGACCTGGTATGAAGAATAAAGTGAATACATTCAATGTGTGTTCATATAAAAAAACACCATAAAACTTCTCTCCATATTTTTCTCCTAAACTTGTACCATGATCTGAAAGAAATATCAAAATTGTTTTATCAGCAATTTCTAATTTTGTTAATGTGTCTAAAATTGCCTTGACATAATTTTCTGTATCTATTAGATGTGATTCGTATTTTTGATTATTTTGATTATATGAATTAAAATAATATCTGTCGTCAATATTTTCATCTTCAATAATATTTCTTACATAGTTATTATGTGTCTCTGTATTTTGTAAAAATAGAAAAAATTGTTTATCAGAAATCCTTTCAATAATGCTACAATGTCTTTCTTTAAAATTGATTGCCGTTTCATCATAAATATTATACTCATCAAATCCCTTTCTGGATAAAATAGCTTCATTATTTACATCACACACTGTATAGAAATTTTCTTTATTCAAAATTTCAGCAATTGTGGTTATTTCATTTTTTTTAAATTTTAAAATATTGTAATATGCATCTACGCCATGATTTGATGGGAATGTTCCTGTCATAATAGAATGAATTGATGCAAATGTATATGGAGAAACTGTATCTATATTCTTGAAAAAATAACTCTTCTTTGTTAATTTATCTAGTGATTCAATTAAATGAATTTTATCTCTTCTTAATCCATCCAGATTTATTAATAATATGTTGAATTTTTCTGTATTATTCTTAGCCATCTATATCATAAAACCTATTAATTTTTTCATATGAATCCTTTTTTGTATATAATTTGTAATCTTCTATGTTATCAAATTCTAGCCATCCGTTTTCTATTTCTATTGCTTTTAATTTTTCTCCTTCGACGATTAATCCTTGTAAAAAATCAGTCATAAAAGAATTATCAAATGGAATACATGGATTTAGTATATTAATTCCATTTTGTTCATAACTAATCTGGCATTTAGTAAAAAATGATTTAATTTTTTTTATTGCATCATTTTGGAATTTCATTAATCCTATGTACTGTCCACTTATCTTAGAAATATTATCTACTTTTTGACCTATTTCTGTAATGAAATTATCTTCATCCACCATTAAACTCTCTGCATCATCAATAGGATTTTCAAATCTTGAACTCCAATAATCCTTCCAATTTTTATCTATGATAATAGAAAAGTCATCTTTTGAATCAATTAATTTTTTTAATACTCTTTCCTCAAAAATAATATCTCCATATGATACTATAGTTGAATTTGAAATTTTTTTCTCTGCACAAAATAAACTTTTTAACATGTTTGACTGGAAAAAATCTTTGTTATGCATGTAGTCTAATTTTTTATCCTTAAACATATGCGATTCATATCCTGTAACAACACAAATATCTTCTATTCCACATCTATGCAAAATAGATATTTGTCTATCTAACAATGTCTTACCAAAAAATTCAATCAAACATTTTGGTCTATCATTAGTTAATGGTCTTAATCTCTTCCCCTCTCCTGCAGCTAAGATTATTGCATTCATTTATTCAAATCATCCAAAAGTCTCTTTTAACAAATTTCTAGAATTTATATCCTGTTTTCTTTCTGGATGCCACATTACTCCCTTGATTGGATATATTGAATGAGTAAATCCTTCAATTGTATTATCATCTTCATATTCTGCAAATGGAACTAAGTTTTTTCCTAATAGCTCTGTCTTGATAACATTATTATGAAACGAATTAACAATAATTGTTTTTTCCTCACTAAATAAAAAATCATTTGTTAAACTAATCCTATGATCATTGTTAACATGTTTCTTACCCTGTTTTTCCTCAACATTGCCTCCAAAATAATTATTAATCATTTGCATACCTCTACAAATTCCTAAAATAGGGATAGAACTATCTATGGATGTTTTTAAAATTGTTCTTTCAGTTTCATCTCTATCTGGAAAATCACCTATGTTGTCTCCACCTGATAAAATTATTCCATCTAAATGTAAATCTTGAATATACTTTTGTAGATTGTTAAGATTATTTGGAATTAAAATTGGTATGTACTCTAATTCTTGTAAGAATGTAATCCATTCTTGATTAATCTGATCTCTTTTCTCATTATGTTCCCCAATCATTCCTACTCTAAGAGAAATACCTATCTTCTTCATGATAATTTTGTTTTCGGTCTTCTCTTTTATTATATTCTATCTTATGTATCCTAATGATCTAAGAATCCTTTTCTCTTCTGAAAATGAATGTTTTTCTTTAAATTTTATCACAGTAATATCCTCATTTTTACAATCTAAATTAATTTTTGAACTTGTTTTTAATTTATTAAATAATATTTCTCCACATCCAATTGCTGCAGGTAATTCCAGTTCTGAACATCTTATTGCCATATGAGATGCAACACCTCCATATTTAGTAATTAATCCACTTGGTTTCTTACTAAAAATCCAATCATATCCTGGATCTGCATTATCAATTAAAATTATTTTTGAATTAATATCTGAACTTTTCTTCACTTCATCAATATTTACAATATTTGATAAAATCTTCTTTTTTGTTATGTAATTCGGTCTGGCTATATAATGTGGTATCACATTAAACTCGTCTTTAGAAAAAATTATTGGTGGTAATTCAACAAACTCATTTTTCCAAAATTTATCTTTGTTAATTTTTATCTTCTCTGTCCATTTATTCTTAAGATCTACTAAATCTAATTTTTTAAATTTTAAAATATCATTTAAGGCTAAATATGATAAGTCATTTCTTGTAAATCCTATGTTTTCACCTGCAGATGCAATCAATTCAATTGAATCACTAAGACTCTTTGAAAATTCAAATTTAGCTTTTTCACGTAAGCTAATTGTTTGACTAATAAATTCAAGGAAACTAATATTAGAAAAAACTAATCCATGTTTCTTTAAAATATAAGAAAATTCTTTAGATAATTTATTTTTTTTAGTTTGTGCTATTCTTTTAACCTCTATTGAATCAAAATCATCTAATAATTCTGGCATATCATCATATCTTTGAATGGTAATGTCATATGTTCCTGGTCTTAAATGACCATATTTTTTAAGAAACTCACTCTTTGAGATTTTTTTAAGTTTTAATCTAATCAGATCATTTTGAAAATCTGTAACTGGGGTAGAAATAGAATTGTTAATTTGTTCTATTATCTCTTTTTTAATTTTTGAAACATCACTAATTGTTTTTAATAATATTGTTGCTATGAATGCTAATCTTGCTACCATGGAAAAATTTGTAGTTCCAAAATCTCTACAATCTTTTAATAATTCTATTGCATCATTTAATTTCTTATCATACTTTTTATTTTCATTTTTATTTTTTTCAAGTCTTTTTAACTCTAAAATTTCAAATTCATTTTTCATATTTTTTAATAATTCTGGTGTTTTTTCAATTATGTTGTTCGTAAATTCTACTAATTGTTTTGTAATCTTTTTTATATCATAATTTGTCAAACCATATTCTTTCATTTCATGTAATCTTTTTTTGATTGAAAAATCATAACATGTGAATAAAATTTCAAATTCAACTTTATCGTGTATTTCTGGGTTTTTCTCTAATTTATCAAAAAAATAACTTAGCATTTTTTTTTGAAACTTTAAATTAATTTTTTTAGGTATTAGTGATTGAAAACTTGTTCCTACATTTACATAAGGTTTACCCGAGAACCTCTCCATCAATGGTTCTTTGATGTTGTTATATCCTAGAACATTTCTTCCTGCATTCCAACTCTGTTTCATAATTAAATAATCATACAAGGAATACTCCAACTCTTTGGGTTTTTCTCCTATTATCTCGGCTGGATTCCAATCTGTCATGTTTGAAAAAATAAGTTTTTTCGTTTTATTATTCTTCATCTTCTGAAATTTCTTTACATTACTAATTATCTCATTTTTAACATGTTGTGAAACTTGTTTTTCATTAATTTTATTTTGTGTTGTAAGTGGTCTAACTTGAAATATAACTATCTCTTTTTTTGTAATTGCAAATTCAATATCTAATTTGTAGTTTTTTGAAATATCTTCTATCTCTTTTATTGCATCAATTAATTTTTTCCATTTTTTTGGAATAATTTTATTTTCTGTCTTATTATGAATTTTAATGACATTAGAAATTTTTCCTTTTGTTACTGAGTCTGTTAAATGACCATCTTCGTAATTGATAACATAATATGGTGAATTACTACTCAGCGTCTTTGTAAATATAACTCCACTTGTTATAGAGTTCAATGTTTGTTTTTGAATTAATACTTGATCAGTATTATTTTTCAAACCATATGATCTAATCACTTCTGAAATAGCTTTACTTATGATGTTTCTTTTTCTAGAATTAATATTCAAAACTGTTTTAAATTTTCCTGCTTGTGATTCATTAATCGAGTCTTCTCCTTTAGCTGAACTCCTAATTACAATATAAGATTCAAATTCTTTTTGAATTTTATTTAATACATTTTCTTTATTGTTTTTCCATTCTTTGACTGAAAAGAAATACATTTTTTCAATTTTTGATTTTTTTATTCTATTTTGAAAATAGTCTAATGTGTTAGCTTTTGATGAAAACAACTTTTGATTATACATAATATTTAATCTCCAAATCAATCTCTGATATTTATTTTATAAATTCTAAATTCATTTTTAAAATCTAAATCTTTTGAATCGAAAATTTTCTCAAGATATTCGAAATTTGTAGGATTTTCTCTTAAATCGTTGAAAAATTCATCCTCACTATATTCTACAATATATTCCAAATTATCTTCTCTTGATTCCATAATAAAATCATGAATATTTTTGAAACCTGAAGTAGATATTTTTTTGTCAACCATCTCTAACTTGCCAGATTTTAATGGATCTGAATTTGGTAATTTTGGCCACTCATCCAATAATTTTGCACTTTTTATGTATCCTGAATATTGATATGAATTTATTGTATCTGTTAATTCGTTAACCTTTTTGGAAACATGAAAAGTTTCTCTATGTAACTCGTAATCAATTTTCTGATATTCTATATATGCAATTGTAATTAAAATTACTACCAACCCCAGTATTACAAACTCTTTTTTTACTTTTTCAAATTTTGGTACTGAATTCATGATTTTTACTGAAAAAACTGTTAGAATTGGTACTACAACAAGTACATACCTATAATCTTCTATACCTCTTCCATATGCATAGATTGCTGGTAACAAAACTGTAATTGTTGAAAATATTAAGAACACATATTCTGATTTTATACTAAACTTCTTCTTTTTAATTCTAAAAATGGATAATCCAATAAAAATGAAAAAGAATGGTAATGATAATAAAATTAAAAATTTCGATAAACCGTAAAAACCCATAATCAAAAAATGCCCAAACATTGATCCATCTTTATTATAAATTGGGTCATCAATATCTGGAATACCAATAATTGTATTATTAACACCGGTCGCTCTATGAATTAAGTTATCAAAAATTCCATCCCGTCCACAAATCTCACCAAATATTGAATTATAACATAAATCATCTGTTGCATCCATTCTAATAATTGACACTGGAACTAGAATTATTATTACAAGTGAAATTAATCCAATTATTTTTAAGTAATCCTTATTCTTTTTATTAAATACAATATACATGACTGAGAATGATATTAGTAGTAAAATTCCTTCATATCTAACTAATGACATTATTGCAACACATACAAAACTTAGAATGATCGAGAGGTTTGTTTTTCTTAAGAATAATGTAATCGATGTTACAAATAAAAATAAAAATAATGTGAAATTTAT
>MDSW01062251.1_pt1 | contig 13487 bp, 9 predicted proteins | sample 811171 | NCBI WGS metagenome assembly MDSW01 (sample SAMN05326641, study PRJNA326480) | marine metagenome | isolation source: seawater | place: Atlantic Ocean: North West | collected 2012 | reverse complement strand
TCCCAATACGGAGGGTTAATTGAAAATTTTTACTAAAAAGGAATTTATTTTGAACTATGTTTTTATCAAGTTTCGAGAACAAAATAGACAAGAAGGGACGTGTTTCGGTGCCAGCAAATTTTAGATCGCATTTAAATTCTCTCGGATACAATGGATTTATTACGTATCCGTCATTTAACCATCCTGCGCTAGAGGCTTGTTCACAGGACAGAATAGAAAAATTGTCTAACACAATTGACTCACTAAATCCATTTGAAGAAAAACGAGATTTTTTTGCTACATCAATATTATCTGATAGTGAAAATTTACAGTTCGATACTGAGGGAAGAATATCAATTTCAAACAAATTATTAAAACATGCAAATATTAGAAATAATATCTTATTTGTGGGACTTGGTAAAACATTTCAAATCTGGGAACCAAAGAATTTTGAGAAATTTAAAAATTTTGCAAGAAAGAAAGCTTATCAAAATAGATCTTATTTAAAATGGGAAAATAAACTGAAAGGGGAGATGTAATGAGTATAAATGTTGGTGGAGGAGAGTTACAGGAACTTAAACCACGAATTCTTGTTATTGGAGTTGGTGGAGCAGGGGGAAATGCGATTAATGCGATGATCGATGCTGGTATGCAAGGAGTAGAATTTGTTGCGGTAAATACTGATGCTCAAGATTTAAAAATGAGTAAAGCAGATGCTAAAATTCAAATAGGTATGAACTTAACAAAAGGCCTTGGTGCTGGTGCAAAACATGATATTGGTCAAGCTGCTGCTGACGAGTCTTTAAATGAAATAATAAACTACATTCAAGGAAGTAATATGGTATTTATTGCTTCAGGAATGGGTGGAGGAACTGGCACTGGAGCATCTCATGTGATTGCAAAAGCTGCTAGAGAAATGAACATTCTAACAGTTGGAGTTACAACTTTGCCATTTGCTTACGAGGGCCCAAAAAGAATGAGACGAGCTATAACTGGATTAGATGAATTAAAAAGACATTTAGATACAACCATAGTTGTTCCTAACCAAAATCTTTTTAAAATTGCAAATGAGTCAACTGGTTTTGAGGAATCTTTTAGTTTATCAAACGATGTATTAAAGCATGGAGTTCAAAGTATCACTGATTTAATGGTAAGACCTGGAATGATAAATCTAGATTTTGCTGACGTGGAAACAGTGATGAGCTGTAGTGGAAAGGCTATGATGGGTACTGGAGAAGCCGAGGGTGATAATAGAGCGATGGCAGCAACAGAATTAGCTTTAAATAATCCATTAATAGATGAATATACTTTACAAGGTGCAAAGGGATTACTGGTCAACATAACTGGAGGAAGCGATATAAAACTTTTTGAGGTGGATGCTGCGGTTAATAAGATAAGAGCAGAAGTTGATCCAGAAGCTGAATTAATTTTTGGAGCGATTAAAGACGAAACCATGAATGGAAAAATTAGAGTTTCCATAGTTGCAACTTCTTTGAAAGGTTCGTCTTTACATACAGAAATAAGACCAATTTTAAATGTTGTAAAAGGTTCTCAAAGAGGAAATACTGAATCAAATAATCTTTTTTCAAAAACTAATTTAGATCATAATGTTGCTAGCTCTATAGATGGAGCGAATGCCTTAAAACTTGATGAAAATTATGAAATGAAAAATCTTGAAGATCAAAATGCAATTATTGATAGTTATGAGAGCATCGAGGAAAGTCTAGTTAAAAAAGATATATTATCACAAAAAAATGCGATGGACGAAATTCCGAAAGGTGTTTCGATAGAAAGTGCAGCATATATGGAAAATAATTCAGAAATAAAAATAGATGATAATCTTGAGTTCAACACAAGCTCAACTCCAAAAAAAGATTTTGAGGAAGAGTATACCCCAAAACTTTTCTCAGATGAGCAAATTGACGAAAATACTCTGGTGAATGAAGTTTCTGAAGATAAAGAGATTACTGAACAATTATTTGATCAGGATAATCATGAAGATGAGGATTTTGAAATTCCTGCATTTTTAAGAAGACAAAAATTTTAATGATCAGATTTAGAATTAATGAAAACTATTACATCATCACTGGAACTTACCCATTATCCAGTGATGTTGAGTGAAATTATTCAAATCTGTTCTCCGAAAAAAGGAGATATATTTGTTGACTGCACCTTTGGTGCAGGGGGCTATTCCAAGAAAATACTTCAATTTCCAAAAACTAAAGTAATTGCATTAGACAGAGATTCAGCAGTCATCTCGATAGCTAAAAAATTAGAAGAAGATTTTCAAAATAGATTTAAATTTTTTCAAATAAAATTTAGTCAAATTCATAAAGTTCTTAAAAAAAAAGAGGTAGATATTATAATTTTTGATTTAGGTCTTTCATCGATTCAACTTAATAATTTAAATAGAGGTTTTTCATTTAAATCTAAGGATAATTTAGACATGACTATGGGTCTAACAAATATATCTGCTAAAGAAGTAATTAATAATCTAAGCCAGAATGAATTAAAAACAATAATTAAAACTTTCGGAGAAGAAAAGGAAGCATCAGTAATTGCTAAAAATATTGTTAAAGAAAGATCTAAAAAAAAAATTGTTAGAGTTGATGAATTAGTAAAAATAATTGAAAAAAGTAAAAAAAAAAATTTTGCAACCAAAATTAATCCTAGTACAAAAACTTTTCAAGCACTGAGAATATTTGTTAACAAAGAAGTTTCAGAGCTTTTAAATGGTATCATCAAAGCTACTCAATTTTTAAAACCTGGTGGAAAAATTATAATTGTCAGTTTTCACTCAATCGAAGACAAAATTGTAAAATATTTTTTTAAGAATTTTTCGCATAATAGATCAAAACCTTCAAGATATTTTCCAGAAACTGATGAAAAATTAACCTTGTTTGAGAAATATTATAATAAAGTGATTAAACCTTCATCTAAAGAAGTCATCAAAAATTTCCCCTCAAGGTCTGCGAAATTAAGATTTGCTACAAGAAACAAAAACAAATTTATTTATCCTAAAAGTTTAATTCATAAATTTCAAAGATATTTAGAAATAGAGGCATTTAATGTATAGATTGAAAATCTTAATTTCATTAACAATATTTTCATTATTATTATTTGGCACTTCTATAATTAAGAATCAAACTAGAGATCTTGAAAAGAAAATTTTAAATTTAAGTGGAGTAATTCATTATAAAGAAAAAGACCTTAATGAGTCCCAATTGGATTTTTATTATCTTAGCTCTCCAGCTATTATTGAACAAAAAATAGAAAATTTAGATAATGAAAAATATCAACCTATGGCACATTCAAACATATTTTTGAGCATGTCGAACTTTTTGGATTTGCAAAATAAGCTAGTAAAAAAAAAAAAAAATAAAAAAAAAAAAAATAAGAACTTAAATCCAAATCAATCAAGCTTTTATTTTGAAGATTTTATAGAAACAAATAAAAAAAACAAAATTTTTAAAAAAAATAACACTTTTCATGATAGAATTTATTTACTATTTTTTTTATTTTTTTCCTTAATTTTTATATTTAGTCTAAGAATTACTCATATTTCTCTTAATAAAATTAATTTATTTAAAAATGCAAACTCACCAAGTGAATTCAGTCTTTTAAGGCGAGATATTGTTGATAGAAATGGATCTCTTATTTCTAGAAACGTTAAATCTTACCACGCTGCTATCAATCCTATTTTAGTGAGCAATAAAGAAAATTTTTTAATAAAATTGAGATTAATTTTTCCGAGTCTTCCTGTAAAAAAGATAGAGGAGAAATTAAATGTTGGGAAATATTTTTACTTAAAAAAACGTATTACTCAAAAAGAAAAAGAACAACTTTGGAGCTTAGGGGAAAAAGGTATTATTTTTGAACCTTTTCAATCTAGAATTTACACACATTCAAAATTATTTAGTCATATAATAGGCCAGGTTGATTATGATAATTACGGAGTTTCAGGTATAGAAAAATATTTTGATAAAGAATTAAAAGATAAAGAATTAATTAATACCCCATTAAGAATTACTTTGGATGCCAACATTCAGTACATTATAAGTAAAGAATTAAACAAAGCACTGAGGACATTCAACGCTTCAGGAGGAGCGGCTTTGCTTATGGACTCGAACAACGGAGAAATATTATCATTAGTCTCACTTCCAAACTTTGACATTAATTTAAGAGAAAATATCAGTCATAAAAAATATATGAATAAAATTACTAAAGGAATTTACGAACTAGGATCAATTTTTAAAACTTTTACAATTGCTTTAGCACTAGATAATAATATTGTTTCACAACAAACTGTTATTAAAAATATACCACGTTCTGTTAAATGTTCGAAGTATGAGATTTCGGATATAAAGGATTTTCCTAGTGATTTATCAGTTGAAGATATTCTAATTAGATCTTCAAATGTGGGCACATTGTTAATTGCAAGAAAATTAGGAAAAAATAAATTCAAAGAATTTATTGCAAATACTAATCTTCTAAATAGTCTCGATCTTCAAATCGAGGAAGTGGGTCAACCAATTAATTTTGTTTGGAATAAATGTAAGTTAGAAACTATTTCTTATGGTCATGGTATTACAACAACACCCCTTCAGGCTGCATCAATTTATGCCTCAATCTCAAATGGTGGATATAAAATTAAACCAAATTTAATTAAACCAGATAAAGATAAAAAATATGAAAGATTAATTTCAAAAGAAACCAGTAAAATAATGAATGATATTTTGAGAAAAGTAGTTACCGAGGACGAGGGAACAGCAAGTCTAGCTGATATTCATGGATATTATGTTGGTGGGAAAACTGGAACCTCTCAAAATTATAAAGACTCCAAAAAAAATTTGAATACCTTTATCTCTATCTTCCCTACGCATAAGCCAAAATATGTTTTGTTAGTAATGTTAGAAAATCCGAAAATAGCAAAAGATTTAATTTATAACTATAGAGGGATGCAAGTAAAAGGAACTCGTAATGAGGCAGGTTGGAATTCAGTTTATGTTGCAGGCAAAATAATAAAAAAAATTGGACCAATTTTAGCCATAAATAGCGAGGAATTTAATAATCAATATGTTGTTGAAAAATTTAATTAAAAATCCGTCAATAGAAAAAAAAAAAATTTTTGTAAGAGGCCTATCCTCTAATAGCAAGGATATTAAAAGGGGATATATTTTTTTTGCTATAAAAGGTTACAAAATTAATGGCGAGAAATATATTTCGGAAGCTATTAGAAAAGGTGCTATAGCAATCATATGCTCAAAAAATTGTAAATTTATACACAGTGAAGTTCCCATAATTAAAACCTCAAAAATAAGAGATTTATTGAGTGAAATTTCCTCAAAATATTACAGAAGAAAACCAAAAAATATAATTGCAGTTACAGGTACTAACGGAAAAACATCAGTTGCAGACTTTTTTTATCAAATTTTAAGATTAAATAATCGATCAGTAGCATCTATTGGAACATTAGGAATTAAATATAACGGCAAAATAATAAAATCTAATCTTACGTCACCAGATACAATTTTTCTTCATAAAACACTTGAGAAAATTAAAAGAAACAAAATAGATAATGTAATTATTGAAGCTTCAAGCCATGGATTACTTCAAAAAAGAATTAATAATTTAAGTTTAAAGGCAGCAATTTTTACTAATTTAAGCCAAGATCATCTTGATTATCATAAATCAATGAAATCTTATTTAAACGCAAAACTAATCCTATTTAAGAAAATAATTTCAAAAAAGAAAACTATAATTTTAGATAAAAAAATTAAAGAATATTCGATCTTCAAACAAATATCAAAAAAAAGAAAATTGCGATTAATCACTTCGAATAGAATTGAAGAAAAAATTGGTAAAAATAATAAATTCAAGTTTAATAGTTTTCAGTTAAAAAATTTATCAATGGCTATTGCTGCGGCGCAAGTGTGTAAGCTAAAACAAAAAAAAATTTTTAGCTCTTTAGATAAGATTAAGAACATTAACGGCAGACTTGAGCTTGTAAAAAAATTTCCTAACGGTGTTAAAGTCTATGTAGATTTCGCACATACGCCTGATGCTCTTGCTAATTCTCTTAAAGAATTAAAAAAGTTAAATAAAAAGAATATTTCTTTGGTATTTGGCTGCGGGGGTAATCGAGATTTTAAAAAAAGACCCCTAATGGGTAAAATAGCTAATTTATATTGTAAAAAAATTTATGTAACAGATGATAATCCAAGGAAAGAAAATCCAAATAAGATACGAAGAGAAATTATTAAAAATAATATAGAATTAAAAAAGTGTTTAAATATTGGTAATAGGAAAAAGGCTATTAAAACAGCAATTAAAAATGCTGATATAAATGAAATTATTTTAATAGCAGGTAAAGGTCATGAAACCGAACAAATATATAGAAAAAAAGTTATTTTAACTTCTGATAAAAAAATTGTAAAAGAAACTAAATTTAAATTTAAAAAACTCTCAAATAAAGATCAAAATTTTATTGAAAATAAAAAAATTCTAAAAGAAATAAAAAAAGACGCAAATTTCAAAAATTTTCATGGCCTTTCAATTGATACAAGAGAAATTAAAAAAGGAAATTTATTTTTAACAATAAAAGGTAAAAATTGTAATGGATCAGAATTTATTAAAGATGCTCTAAATAAAGGAGCGAGCGGCATAATCTCCTCAAGAAATTTAAAAAAATATAAGAATAAACTTATTAAGGTTGATAATGAATTAAAATTTCTAAATGAATTCGCATCTAAAAAGAGAGAAATTTCTACAGCAAAAATATTTGCAATTACTGGAAGCGCTGGCAAAACTTCTTTAAAAAATTTATTAAATGATTTGCTCAATAATTATGGAGATACATTTTGCTCGCCTAAATCCTATAATAATCATTACGGCGTACCACTTAGCTTATCTCATTTAACTACAAAACATAAATATGGTGTATTCGAAGTAGGCATGAGCAAAGCGGGTGAGATAAATATACTCTCTAAAATGATAAAACCTGAAATTGCAATAATAACAAATATTGGAGAGGCACATATTGAAAATTTTAAGAATTTAAAAGGGATAGCTAAGGCAAAGAGTGAAATAATAAATAATATTGCCAACAACGGAACATTGATAATAAATCGTGACGATAATTACTTTAGTTTTTTTAAAAAAAAAGCAGAGTTACAAAGGCTAAAAATTGTTTCATTTGGAATAAAAAAAGATTCGGATATCCGTCTAATTTCTATATCGAAAAAAAAGCAAATAAATGTGGCTAGAGTTAATATTAAAAGTGAAATTTTTAAACTGAATTTTAAAAATATAAATATTTATAATATTTTATCTTCTTTAGCCTTATTACATGAACTTAATTTAAATATAAAAAAAGTTATTAAATATTATCACAATTATGAGCCTTCAGAGGGAAGAGGTAAAATACATATTATTAAAAGGTATAAAAAAAAATTTAAACTTATAGATGAGAGTTATAACGCAAATCCATTGTCAGTTAAAAATGCAATTCAAAATTTTGACTCGATAAAAAAACAAAATTTCAAAAAGTATTTACTTTTAGGAGATATGCTAGAATTAGGAAAAAAATCTGAAATTTTACATAAAGATTTATCAAAAGTTATAAACAATTCAGATATAGACAAAGTGTTTATTAAAGGAAAAAAAACACTATCAACCTATAAAAATATTATAAAAGAAAAACGAGGAAATATTTTTCAAACAGACGAAGATTTGGATTTTACTTTGAATAATATTATATCTAATAACGATTATTTAATGATAAAAGGGTCCAATGCTACAGGATTAAATAATTTAAGCAAAAAAATGATAAGGGGTTTTTAAAATGTTATTTCACTTTTTTACTTCTCTTGTAGATCAATATTCCTTTTTAAATGTATTTAAATATTTAACTTTTAGAACCGGTTTATCTGTTATGACATCTTTAATTATAGTTTTTATAATTGGAGCTCCTTTAATAAAAATATTTTCCGAAAAAATGATTACAGGTCCAATTCGACAAGATGGTCCGATAGATCATATTGTTAAAAAATCTGGTACTCCGACTATGGGTGGAGTAATTATAATAATTGGAATTATTTCAAGCACTTTATTTTGGGCAGATTTAAGAAATATCTATATTTGGACATTGATATTTGTGTCATTAAGTTTGGGTGGATTAGGACTTTTAGACGATGTTTTAAAAATTAAATATAAAAATTCAACGGGTCTTAAATCAAAATATAAATTCGCTGGTCAGTTAGTTATTGGTGCTTTAGCTTTATTTGTATTGATAAAATATTCAAATCATCAATTTTTACATATTCTTTATTTTCCTTTTTTTAAAAATCTAATTCTTGATATGGGATTATTTTTTATACCTTTTGGATTATTTATTATTATTGGTGCATCAAACGCTGTAAATCTTACTGATGGTTTAGACGGTCTTGCTACAGTGCCGGTTATGCTTGTAGCACTTTCTTTCACACTCATTTCCTATGTTGTTGGAAATACAATTTTTTCTGAGTACCTTCAAATTCAATATATCCCTGATGTGGGTGAACTATCAATTTTTTGCGGGTCCATCGTTGGATCTTGTTTAGGTTTTCTTTGGTACAACGCTCCTCCTGCAAAAATTTTTATGGGTGATACAGGATCGCTTTCTTTAGGAGGATCCTTAGCCGCAATTGCAATAATTGTTAAACATGAAATCGTACTTGCAATTATTGGAGGACTATTTGTATTAGAAACAGTTTCGGTCATCATTCAAGTAATATCATTTAAATTAACCGGTAAAAGAATTTTTAAAATGGCCCCTATACATCACCATTTTGAGAAAAAGGGTTGGGCAGAGTCCACAATAGTAATTCGTTTTTGGATAATAGCAATAATTCTAGCTTTAATAGGACTAGCGACACTTAAACTTAGATAGCAGATGATCCCTTTAAAAAATTTTAAAGAACTATCTTTTTTAGTTTATGGGTTAGGGATAACAGGAAAATCAGTAATTAATTTTTTTAAAAAAAATAATTTTGAAAATTATAATGTATGGGATGATAATAATAAAAAAATACAAAAAAAAAGACGACCTGTAGACTTAGAAATACTTTTAAAAAAAGTCAATTTTATAATTTTAAGCCCAGGAGTAAGCTTACAAACTTCAAAACATAAATATCTACTTATTAAATATAAAAAGAAAATTATTACTGACATTGATTTGATATTTATATTTAAAAAATTTTATAAAAGTATCGTTGTGACTGGTACAAATGGAAAATCAACTACTTGTAAAATTCTTTATCATTTACTTAAGAAAAATAATTATAACGCATTATTAGGTGGAAATATAGGCACACCAATACTTAGCCTTAATATAAAAAAAGATAGTGTGTTAGTAATCGAAGCATCTTCTTTTCAGCTTTCCCACTCAAAATTTATTAATCCTGATTACGCTTTTTTATTAAATATTACTAATGATCACTTAGATTGGCACGGAAATATGAGAAAATATATTAATGCTAAATTTAAAATTTTTGAGGGGCAAAAAAAAAATCAATTCTCATTATGTAACAAAAAATTTAAATCTTTTTACATAAAAAAAAATCTATCCGGTAAATTAATCGTTCCAGAATTAAAGAGTTATTTAAAATTGAAACCGCATATTGAAAACTCTTATATCACTTCTGACATAAACGATGAAAACATGTCTTATGTATTCGAATTATCTAAGTTATTTAAAATAAGCAAAAAGTCTTTTATAAATTCACTTAAAAATTTTTCAGGTCTTGAACATAGATACGAAATTTTTTTGAAAAAAAATAGCTGCATATTCATAAATGACTCAAAAGCTACTTCATTTCAGTCTACCAAATTTGCTTTAAAAAATTCCACAAATATTTTTTGGATTGTTGGAGGTAAACCTAAAAAAAATGACAAAATAATATTAAAGCACTTGAAAAAGAATATTGTAAAATCTTATATAATTGGAAAAGATATAAACTTTTTTCAGAAACAATTAAAACACCAAATAAACTATGAAGTCGTTAAAAGTCTTAAAAACTCAATTAAAAAAATACTTAAAGATGTAAAATTTTACAAAAAAAAAAATAATACTGTTCTTTTAAGTCCCGCTTCAGCATCATTTGACCAATTTAGAGATTTTGAAGAAAGAGGGAAAAGATTTAAACAATTATGCAAATATTATGCAAAATAAAATATTAAAATTTAAATTTCTAAATTACTGGCGAAATATAGATAAAAAGATTTTTTTTTCTTTTATTGTCTTATTTTTTTTGGGACTTTTTTTTTCATTTTCTTCTACGTCCTCATTAGCTGGTGAGAGATTAAATAAAGATTATTACTTCTTTTTTTCAAAGCACTTAGTTTTTACATTTCTAGCTTTATTGATAATGTTTTTAATTTCCATAATAGAGACATCCCTGTTAAAGAAATTTATTTTACCAATTTTTATTATCTCATTTATATTCCTTGCCTTAGTTCCTTTAATTGGAATAGAGATTAAAGGCGCCAAAAGATGGTTAGATTTTTACTTTTTTCGACTGCAACCGATTGAAATTTTAAAGCCATTTTTTATTTTAATCACAGTAAAAATTTTAACTATTGAAAAATTTAAAGATACTCAACTGAAATATTTTTTAAGTTTTTTATTATTGTCATCTGTCATTATTCTTTTGATTGATCAACCGGATTTAGGTCAATCAATTTTATTAGTTGGGGTATGGATGGCAACTGTTTTCATATCGGGTGTAAGTTTAATTTTCATTTTTAGTTTTTTTTCAATTTTTCTTATTTCGTTTTCTTTACTTTTATTTTTAGTACCAGAGAAGTTTGGATATATAATAAATCGTTTAGAGACATTCGTAGATCCAACGAAAGGTGATAGATTTCAATCTTCTTCAGCTCTAGATGCAATTAAACTTGGAGGCCTCAAAGGACAAGGTATGGGCGAGGGAATCTTGAAAGACAGCGTACCAGAAGCTCACACAGACTACATTATAGCGATCATCTCTGAGGAATTTGGTTCAATTGTTTCTATTATGATTATTTTAATATTTTTATACATATCTTTTAGAATTATCAAAAATTGTATCAATCAAGAGGATGAATTAACTAAAATTTCACTGTGTGGTCTCTCAGCGCTACTAATATTTCAAACTTTCATTCACGTAGGCGTAAATACAAACTTAATACCGACAACAGGAATGACATTACCTTTTTTGAGTTATGGTGGCTCCTCTTTAATAGGCAGCGCAATTTTAGCTGGAATAATTTTAAATTATACAAAGAACAGGACATATCTTTATGAGTAAGAAATTTAAAATATTAATTGCAATTGGTGGAACAGGTGGACATGTTTTCCCAGGATGTCATTTAGCTCAACATTTAATTGAGAAAAAATTTGATGTCGAGTTAGTTACTGATAAGAGGGGTGTAAAATTTCTTAAAAATTATCAATTTCTTAAAATTTCAGTATTACCCGCTTACCCTATTAAAACACAAAATATTTTTTCGTATTTATTTTCGTTAAATTTAATTTTTTTTTCAATTATAAGATCATTGATTTTTTTGATTTTAAAAAAACCATCACTCGTTTTTGGAATGGGAGGATATGCCTCGTTCCCTTTATGTATTGCTGCTAGTATTCTAAAAATTAGATTTGTTATTTACGAAAATAATTTGATTATTGGAAAAGCTAACAAAAAATTGTTACCATTTTCTAAAAAAATTTTAGTATCTCACAAAGATTTGGAAGGAATTTCAAAAAAATATCAAAATAAATTAATCGAAATAGGAAATATAATAAACAAAAATATAATTAATTTTTCTAAAAACTATGAAAAAAAAGAGACAGATGCAAAAAAAATAAGTTTGCTTATTTTAGGGGGTAGTCAAGCGGCAAAAATATTTGCGGAAAAACTTCCCAACATTTTTCTAAACTGCTCGAATAAAGGTATAAATTTGAAAATTTATCAACATTGTCTGCCAAGTCAAAATGTGGATCTAGAGTCATTTTATAGAAAAAATAAACTAGATTTTAAAATTTTTAATTTTAGTGAAAATTTAATTGAATATTTTATTAAAACAGATTTAGCAATAACCAGATCTGGTTCATCAATTTTAGCCGAACTTACCAATGCCAACATACCTTTTATTGCTGTGCCTCTACCATCTGCCGCAGATAATCATCAGTTTAAAAATGCTCTTTTTTATCGTAGGAAAAATTATGCTTTTTTATTAGAGGAACAAGACTTGAATGATAAATTACTGAATTTTATAAAAAAACTAAGCGAAGATAAATCTATTCTTAATAAAACCATTAATTATCAGAGACAACATTCTGACAAAAATGTTTACAAAAATATTGATCAAGTATTAAAAGAATTTTTAAATGAAAAAAATTAATTTAGGACAAAAAGAAATTATTCACTTTGTAGGAATCGGAGGCATTGGAATGAGTGGTTTAGCTCAAATAATGAAAAATATGGGTTTTAAAATTCAAGGCAGTGATTTAAATAAAAATAAAAATACAATTAGCTGTTCAAAAGCTGGAATTAAAATATTTATTGGTCATTCCAAAAGAAATCTAAAAAGCTCAACAATTTTGGTGAAATCTTCTGCGATAAAAAATAATAACTGTGAAATCAGATATGCATTAAAGAAAAAAATCCCAATTTACTCAAGAGCTCAGGTACTTGCTGATGTGGTTTCCCTTAAGAAAAATATAATAATTACCGGATCTCACGGTAAAACAACTACAACTTCATTAGTTTCAAAAATTTTATCTGATCAAAAACTTGATCCAACGATTATAAATGGAGGAGTTATAAATTCTTTAAGATCAAATGCAAAACTTGGTAAAGGTGAGTGGGCCATCTTAGAAGCTGATGAGTCTGACGGTAGCTTTTTAAAGCTGCCGATTAATTATTCTATTGTTACAAATATAGATTACGAACACGTAGATTTTTATAAAAAGTATAAAAATCTGGAAAATTCTTTTAAAAAATTTATAGAAAAAACTCCTCCAACTGGTAAATCGATAATTTGTATTGATAATAAAAATATTAAAAGAATATTAAAAAAAATAAAAAATAAAAATATACTTACTTACGGTGAAAGTAGAGAGGCAAATTATAGGATTTCAAATATAAAATATAAAGCTGATTACTCTACATTTGATCTAAATTATAAAAATATAGAAAAAAAGATTAGAATTATAAAAAATATTAAATTAAAATTATTAGGTAAACATAATGTTCTAAACGCTGCTGGAGCCATAACAATTTGTTTAAATATTGGTGTCAATCAAAACATAATAAAAAAATCACTAAAAAAATTTACAGGTGTACAAAGAAGAATGACTAAAATTTTTACAAAAAATAAAAGTGAATTTTATGATGATTATGCACACCACCCAACAGAAATTAAAGAAGTATTAGATGGTGTAAGTAAAGTTTATCAAAATTATGACAAAGTATGTATATTTCAACCAC
>MDSW01174252.1_pt1 | contig 13490 bp, 13 predicted proteins | sample 811171 | NCBI WGS metagenome assembly MDSW01 (sample SAMN05326641, study PRJNA326480) | marine metagenome | isolation source: seawater | place: Atlantic Ocean: North West | collected 2012 | reverse complement strand
TGCATCATCTCATCAATCAATGTTTGAAACTTTTTTTTTACAAACAATTTTTAATTCTCCTATATTTATTTTAAAAAAAGAATTAATTAAAATTCCAATATTTGGTTGGTATTTAAAAAAAATTGGATCAATTTCAATAAGTCGAAATAAAATTACTAAAGATAATCTTGGCTTTTTTAATCAAATATCTAATGCAGTAAAAAAATCAAAAAGACCATTAATTATCTTTCCACAAGGTACAAGGCTATTGCCAGATGACAGATCTGAATTCAAGAAAGGTGTAGGAAAATTATATGAAGAATTAAACATTAAATGTCAACCTGTTGCGATTAACTCTGGACGAATTTGGCCTAAAAATGGAATGAAAAAAACAAACTCAATATTAACTATATCTATTCTAGATCCTATCAATCCTGGAATGGATAAAGATATATTTGTTAAAAACTTACAAGATAAAATATACTCTGAATTGGATGAATTGGGTTAGCCTTTCATTGGCATTATAATAAATATACTATCAAAATCTCCGGGGTCTTTTATTAAAGCTGGCGAGCCAGAGTCTTTTAAGTAAATTTCAATTTTTTCTCCTTCTAATTGGGCAGCAATATCTATTAAATATTTAGAATTAAAACTTATATCTAATTCGTGATCAAATTTTACTGCAAGACTTTCTTTTCCATCGCCGCTATTAGTATTATTAACTGAAAGATTCAAAATGTCTTTTTGCAAATTAAATTTAACACCATCTTTTTTATCAAGAGAAACAGAAGCAACACGATCTACGGAGTCTAAAAATAATTTAAGGTCTACCTCCAATTTTTTTTTATTTTCTTTTGGCACAACTTGCATGTAATTTGGAAATTTTCCATCAATAAGCTTTGAAATTAAAACGTTATTATTCATTTCAAATTTAATTTTAGATTTTATATTTGAAATTTTTACATCACCATCATAATCCTCTAATATAGAACATAGTTGAAAAATTGTTTTTTTTGGTAAAATTATTGGCTCAAACTCAATTTTTTCATTTAATTTTATTTTAGATATTGACATTCTATGACTGTCAGTTGCGGCTGCAGTTAAAAAAATTTTCTCCTCATTTTGATTTAAATGAAAAAAAATTCCACTTAAATAATGTCTTGTTTCATCATTTGATATAGAAAACTTACACTTGTTTAATAGTTTAAGAAGTTTTTTTGAATTTATTAAAAATTCATTATCAGAAAAATTTTCATCAGAAAGAGGAAAATCTGCTGGACTTATACAATTTAGATTAAATACTGATTTTTCAGACTCTAAATGAAGCTTATTTTCTCCAATATCTGAAAAATTTATTTTTTTTCCAGAAGAAAATTTTCTTACAATATCATACATAATTGATGATGATGTTGTTGTTTTTCCCTCCTCTTGAACCTCAACATTTGGTATTTGATTTATAAAAATTAAATCTAGGTCTGTGGCTGTTATTTTTAATTTAGATTGTGTAACTTCTAATAATACATTTGATAAGATAGGCAATGTACTTCTCTTTTCTATAACTCCTTGACAGTAATTTAAAGATTTTTGCAAATCTTGTTGATTTACATTAAATTTCATTCTCTTTGTTATTATATAAAATTTTATTTTTTAAATTATCAATATTAATATTTAATTCATTATCTTCTTTTCTTAATTTTTCTATAGTTTTTACAGAATGAATTACAGTTGTATGATCCCTATTTGAAAAAGCTCTACCTATCTCTGGTAAAGATTTGGAAGTAAGTAATTTTGATAGATATATTGCTGCTTGTCTAGGCCTAACCAAATATCGTGACCTTCTAGATGAAAGCATTTCATTTTTACTGATTTTGAAAAATTGACAAACTATAGTTTGTATCAAATCTATAGTTACTTTATTTTCCGAAAAATTAAGAAGATCTTTTAAAATAACTTTTATTTCACTTAAATTGGGCACTTTATTATAAATTTTTGAGAACGAAATTATTCTATTTAGTGATCCTACTAACTCTCTATTGCTTGTTTTTACTTCTAAGCTTATAAATTTTAATATCTCTTCAGGTATATTGATTTCATTTGAATATAAAAATTTTAATTCTTCTATTTTATTTTTTAAAATTTTATATCTTAAATCATAATCTGAATTTTGAATATCTACAACTAAACCACCAGAAAATCTAGATTTTATTCTATCTTGTATCCTTAAAAGTTTATTTGGAGATCTATCAGCTGATAATATTATTTGAGAACCCTTATCTATAAGCGCATTGAATGTATGAAAAAACTCTTCTTGCATAGCTTCCTTACCATTCATAAATTGTATATCATCAATTAGCAAAACATCTGTATTTCTAAAATAATCTTTAAATTTTACCATTTCATTTGATTTTATTGATTTTACAAATTGATACATAAATCTTTCTGCAGAGATAAACATAACTTTATAATTAGACTTTAAACTAATACCAATTGCATTTAACAAGTGTGTTTTTCCCATACCGATTCCACCATACAAATATAAAGGGTTATAGTGTGAAAGGTCTTGTGATACTTTTTTCGAAGCTTCAAAAGCCAGTTTATTACTTTCACCTAAAACAAAATTTTCAAAATTTTTATTTGGATCTATTCGATTATATTGCAAGAAAGAATCTTTGATAAATGATATATTTTTTGAAGAATTTATATCACTTGAAAAGTTATTTTTATTTATGGAGTTTTTATTCAAATAATTATCCAATTTTTTTTCCATAATATTAAACTCAATTCTATTAATTTCTTTTTTTTGCTCTCTTATAATTTGTAATATTTGATCAAGGTATCTTGAAGTTATCCAGTCTCGAATGAATCTTGTTGGAACTGAAATTAAAATATAATTATTAAACTCTTCTACAAAAGAAATTTTTTTAAGCCAACTTTCAAAAATATCTAATCCAAATTTTTCTCTCATTTCTGATTGGATTTTTATCCAATCTATTTTATTTTTTTTATATTCGGCTGTATTTTGATTTAAAATATTTTTCATGGAAGACATCCAATTAAAACTTATAGTAAATTAATTCAATAAATTAATTTGTTTTAAAAAAAAAAATAAAATCTGCAATTGAATAAATTGTTACGTGAATCTTAATTAAATTATAAATTGAATTACATATAAATTTTTTTTAGTAAAAAAAAATTTACTATTTTAAAAAATAAAAAATCTATATGTAGTAATTTGTAGATTAAATAAATTACATTTAGTATAAATTTTATATATTACTTGAAGTTGTGTATTCATTAAATACAACTTAGAATTACTTTTTTGAGAAAAAAGCAAATATTAATATCTACTTATAGTTGTTAAAGTGAATTGATTTTTTTTGTTATTCTTGAAATATTTCTTGAGGCATTTTTTTTCTTAATAATGCCAGTCTTAGCTACTTTCATTAGTTCAGAATTAAGTTTAGGTAAAAAAGATAGAGCATCTTTTTTATTTTTTTTTTCTAATAAAAAATTCATTTTTTTTAAGGCATTTTTGTATTTGCTTTTTCTTGATCTATTTACAACTGTTTGTCTTTGTATTCTTCTAGTTGTTTTAATTGCTGATTTTGTATTTGCCATGGCGCGACTATATAACTTGCATAATCTTTTCGGTCAATATAAAAATTAAATTATTTTTGACAAGATTTGCACAGATAAGTAGACCTATTCGATATATTTAATTTAATTATTTTTTTATTACAATTTAATGTTGGACAAGTTTTACCTTTTTGATCATATACGGCAAACTCATCTTGGAAGTGCCCATTTATACCGGTAATATTTTTAAAGTTTTTAATTGATGACCCTCCTTTTTTTATTGCATTATTAAGTACTTTTTTTGAGTATTTTATAATTTTTGTAATTTCATTTTTAGAAATTTCTTTTACTTTTTTAAGAGGATTTATTTTTGAATAAAATAATATTTCATTTGCATAAATATTTCCTATACCTGAAACTAAGTTTTGATCCAAAAGAAAATTTTTAATATTTTTATCTTTTCTATGAAATTTATTTTTTAAATAATTGTATGAAAATGATTGATCAAAAGGTTCTGGACCAATTTTTTTAAAATAATTTTCAAGTTCATGATCGGATTTAATAATTAAAAAAAAACCAAATCTTCTTGGATCATTATAAACAATTTTGAATTCTGAAAAAATGATTTCTATATGATTATGTTTTTTTGGTAATATCATTGAATTATAAAAACTTAGATTAGTATAAAAAATATTTTTTTTTTTCTTTAAATAATGCAGTGTTCCTGACATTCCAAGATGTATGATCAAAAAAATATTTCCTTCTAGTTTTATAACTAAATATTTAGACTTTCTTGAGATATTTAAAATTTTTTTATTTTTTAAATGATGTATAAAATTTTTTTGGATTTTGAAGCGTAAGTTTGAATTTTTAACTAAAATATTATTAATAGTTTTATATTTTACCTTTTTTTCTAAGGACTGTTTTATTATTTCTACTTCTGGCAATTCTGGCATTTCGCACTATATTAATACCATTATAATAAAAAAAAATTAAATCATGCAACAAAAGGAAGATCTAGTAAAAAACGTATTTGACAGTGTTTTTGATAAATATGATTTAATGAATGATATAATGTCACTTGGAATCCATAGGTTGTGGAAAAAAGACCTTATTTATTTATTAAACCCTTCAATAAATACAAAATTGATTGATGTAGGGTGTGGCACAGGAGATATAGGAAAATTATTTATTGATGCAACAAATAATAATTGTGAAATTTTATGTGTGGATCCTAATAAAAATATGATTAATGCATGTAAAAAAAAATTTGTAAATTTTAAAAATATTAAATGGGAAAAAAGCTATGCTGAAAAATTAAAAGCATCTTCTAATTATTTTGATTATTATACAATTAGTTTTGGTCTTAGAAATACTAATAATCTAAACAAAAGTATTTCAGAAGCATATAGAGTATTAAAAAAGGGTGGTAGATTTTTATGTTTAGAATTTTCAAAAATTGATAATTCAAATCTAAATTTTTTATATAAAAACTACTCTAAGTTAATTCCATTATTTGGTAAAATTGTCGTAGGTGAAAAAGAACCTTATGAGTATCTTATTGAAAGTATAAATAAATTTGTTAATCAAAATGAATTGATCAAAATTATGAAAAAAAATAAATTTCAAAATTGTACCTATAAAAATTTAAGTGGTGGCATAGTAGCAATACATTCTGGTTGGAAATTATAATGATAAAAAAATTATTTATTCTTTTTAAGATTGCTAGAAAACTTGCTATTTCTGATGCAATCAAAATTATTTCTAAAACTCACAATCCACCTACTACAATAAAAATATTATTTTATTTTTTATCATTATCTTTTTCATCTAAAAATAATCAATCACAAAAAATTAAGGATGAAGAACGGTTATGTAAATCTATAGAAAATATGGGGCCTACTTTTATTAAACTTGGTCAATTCTTAGCTACTAGACCAGATATAATAGGAGAAGATTTATCAAATCAATTAGAAAAATTACAAGATAGAGTTCCATCTTTTCCTTTGAAGGAAGCAAAAAAAATAGTCAAAAGAAATTTAGGTGATAAAATTTTTGAGTCTATAACAAGTTTCAGTGATCCTGTGGCAGCTGCATCTATTGCACAAGTACATAAGGTTCAAATTAATGATAATGGGGTTATAAAAGATGCAGCGATCAAAATATTGAGGCCTAATATAAAAAAGATTTTTAATGAAGAAATTGACTCACTTATGTTGCTTGCTTATTTAATTGAAAATTTAATTAAAAAAACAAAAAGATTAAAATTAGTTGAAGTTGTTTATTTATTAAAAGAAATTACCAACCATGAAATGGATTTAAGATTTGAAGCTGCCGCAGCTAATGAATTTTCAGAAAATACTGAGAATGATTTAGGATTTATTGTACCAAAAATATATTGGAATTACACAAGTGAAGAAGTTTTAACTTTAGATTGGATTGATGGTATTTCAATTAGAGAAAAAGAAAAACTAGAAAATTTGAAAATTGATGTAAATAAAATTGCATCAGATATAATACAACATTTTCTTAGACATGCAGTAAGAGATGGTTTTTTTCATGCTGACATGCACCAAGGAAATTTATTTATAGATAACAAGGGCCAAATTGTTACTATTGATTTTGGAATCATGGGAAGGATTGATAAATTAAATAGAAGATATCTTGCAGAAATATTATATGGATTTATTCAGAGAGATTATAAAAAAGTAGCAGAAGTTCATATTATGGCAGGCTTAGTCCCACAGAGTGTACATGTCGATGAATTGTCACAAGCATTAAGGTCAATTGGTGAACCAATTTTTGGTCAATCTGTAAAAGATATTTCAGGTGGAAGACTTTTGAAACAATTATTTGATATAACTGAAAAATTTAACATGCAAACACAACCTCAACTGCTTCTTTTGCAAAAAACAATGGTGGTTGTGGAAGGTGTTGCAAGGAAACTAAATCCTAGCACAAACATATGGGATACTTCAAAACCAGTCCTTGAAAAATGGTTAAAAGAAACCAAGGACCCACTTTCTAATTTGACTGAAACACTTAAAGATTCAAGTGAAGTTTTAAAAAGACTGCCAGAATTACCAAAAATTATGGATAAGGCCAATCAAGCACTAACTTATCTAGCTAGTGGACAAATACCTCAAAACTCTAATTCATATTCATCTTTCAAAGAAAAAGTATTAGAAATGAAATCATTTAAAAATCAAAGTATAATTGGAATATTATTACTTGTAATTATAGGTTTCATAGTATTTTAATTCTCTTTAATCAATATTTTAGAAAATAAAAAAATTTTACTTATTATTTGTGGTGGAATTGCTGCATACAAGAGCTTAGAAATAATTAGATTATTAAAAAAAAAAGGTGCTTTTGTTAAATGTATTATCACAAAAAATGGAAAAAAATTTATCACTCCACTGTCAGTTACATCCTTGTCTCAAGAAAAAGTTTATTTAGATCTTTTTGATTACGAAAGTGAGGCAGAAATGGATCATATTTCATTATCAAGATGGTCAGATTTGATATTAATAGCTCCTGCAACGGCTAATACCATTGCAAAACTTAGCTATGGAAAATCAGATGATCTTGCTTCGACAGTTATTTTGGCATCTAATAAGAAAGTTTTTTTAGCCCCTGCAATGAATGTAAGGATGTGGGAACATAAAGCTAATCAAGAAAATTTAGAAAAATTAAAAAATTATGGATACAAAATAATTGGGCCAGAAATAGGAGACATGGCTTGTGGAGAATATGGTGAAGGAAAAATGACTGAACCTAATATAATAGTTAATGAAATAGAAAAATATATTAAAAAAATATTTACTAACAAAAAATTTAAAGCCATAGTTACAGCAGGGCCAACACATGAATATATTGACCCAGTAAGATATATAACGAATAAATCAAGTGGAAAACAAGGTTATGAAATCGCTAGATCATTAACTTTAAATGGATTTGAAACTACATTGATATCTGGACCAACAAACTTAGAAGTAGAAGAAGGAATAAATTTAATTAAAGTATCTAGCGCTGAAGAAATGTTTAATCAAACAATCAATAATTTGCCAGCTGATGTAGCCGTCTTTTCAGCTGCAGTTTCTGACTGGAAAATTAAAAACATAAATCAAAAAAAAATTAAAAAAAATACTGATATAAATTTAAGTTTAGAGAAAAATGTAGATATTTTAAAACATATTTCAAATCATAATTCACTAAGACCTAAACTGGTAATTGGTTTTGCTGCAGAAACAAATGATATTGATTTAAATTCAAAAACAAAATTGCATGAAAAAAATTGTGATTGGATTATTGCAAATGATGTATCTGATAAATCCATAGGTTTTGAGTCTGATTTTAATGAAGTAAAAATTTTCTATAAAAATAAAAAAGATGAAATAATTCCTAAAATGAGCAAAGCTCTGTTGGCTGATAAAATTGTAGAAAAAATAATTTCTAAATTAAATTAATTAAATGGTAAAAGTTTTAATTAAAAAACTAAATCCTGAAGCAAAATTACCTAATTATAAAACAAAAGGTTCTTCTGGTATGGATTTGATGGCTTGCATAGAGAAATCAATTAAAATTCTTCCTGGAAAATCAGCACTAGTACCAACAGGGTTATCAATAGCAATCCCAGATGATACGGAAGTTCAAATCAGACCTAGATCTGGTTTGGCAGCAAAATCAAGTATAAGTGTTCTTAACACTCCTGGCACGATTGATAGTGATTATAGAGGAGAAATAAAAATTATTTTATTCAACCATGGCGACAGTGTTTTTATAGTTAATAATAATGATAGAATAGCTCAGATGGTACTTGTACCAATTTTAAAAGTTGAATTTGAGGAAGTAAAAGATCTTCCAAATACTATAAGAGGTTCAGGAGGTTTTGGATCTACTGGTAAATGAAAAAAAAATTACAAGACAAACTACTAGAGAGGTATTCAAGACAAATAATACTTAAAGACGTAGGTATAACTGGGCAAAAAAAAATAATTAATTCTAAAGTTTTAGTGGTAGGAGCTGGGGGATTAGGATGCCCAATAGTAGACTATTTATCACGTGCAGGTGTCGGTTATATTGGAATCGCTGACTATGATAAAATTCATTTGTCAAATATTCACAGACAGTCAATTTTTACAACTAAAGATATAGGTAAATTCAAAGTTCAGGTAACAAAGAGAAAAGTTAATTTTATAAATCCTTTTGTAGAAGTGAAAATATTTAACAAAAAAATTGAAGAAAAAAATATAAAAAAAATAATTAAAAAATTCGATATAGTAGTTGATGGATCAGATAATTTTAAAACAAAATTTTTACTTAATAAATATTCATTAAAATATAGAAAATATTTAATAGTTGGTGCAATAAGTAAATTTGATGGTCATGTTTTTACTTTTAATTTTAAAAAAAAAAAAGAACCTTGTTTAAAATGTTTTTATCAAAACGAACCTGCAGAAGAAATTTTAAATTGTGAGCAAGAAGGTATACTTGGACCTATTGCAGGTATAGTTGGGAACATTCAAGCAAGTGAAGTTTTAAAAAAAATACTTAACATAGATACAAATAATTCTGGTTCACTTTTAATAATCAATTTACTTAAACTGAGTTTCAGAAAAGTTTTTTTTAAAAAAAAGAAAGATTGTATATGTGGAAAATAGTTTTAATTATTTTAATAATTTTTTTTTATCAATTACCTTCATATTCTGATGAAAAAAATTATTTTCTTATGTTAAAAAACAATAAAGTCAATGTAAGGTATGGTCCCAGTTTTGATCATCCTATTAAATTTGTTTATAAAAAAAAATTTTTGCCAATTAAAATTCTAGATAAAGAGGAAAACTTTAGAAAAATAATTGACCACAAAAAAAATAGTGGTTGGATACATATTTCTCAACTAAAAAAATCCAGTACTTTAATTGTTCTTGAGGATAAAATAATGTTTAAAAAAAATACTAAATTATCAAGGCCATTAGTAAAATTAGAAAAAGGGAGGCTGGTCGTTGTAAAAAATTGCCTCGTTAAATGGTGCAAAATAAAATCTGATCAATTTACAGGATGGATAAAAAATGAAAATATTTGGGGAATATTTAACTAATATCAAAACGATCTAAATTCATAACTTTTGTCCAAGCAGATATGAAATCATTAATAAATTTAGTCATTGAATCTTCACATGCATAAACCTCAGATAAAGATCTTAATTGAGAATTTGATCCGAATATTAAATCAACTCTTGAACCACTCCACTTAACTTTGTTTGTTAAACGATCTCTACCTTCAAAAAATTCCTCATTTTTATCTACTTCTTTCCAAGTTATTCCCATATCGAGCAAGTTAACAAAAAAATCATTTGTAAGTGTTTCAATTCTTTTTGTAAAAACACCATGATTAGATTTATCAAAATTTGTATTTAATACACGCATACCTCCGATAAGAACAGTCATCTCTGGTGCAGTAAGTTTCATCAATTGCGATTTATCGACTAACATTTCTTCAGAAGAAACTGTAGTTTTTGTAGAAGACCCATTAGATCTTTTTACAATGTAGTTTCTGAATCCATCAGCTTTCGGTTCCAATAATCCAAATGAGTATGTATCTGTTTGATCTTGTGAAGCATCACCTCTTCCTGGAGTAAACGGAACGTTTACTTTATGTCCAGCTTTTTTCGCAGCTTTTTCAATTGCTGCACAACCACCTAAAACAATTAAGTCTGCAATTGAAACAACTTTCTTTTTACTATCAAATTTATTTTTTATTTTTTCAAATACTTTGAGAACTTTAGATAGTTGATGGGGATTATTAATTTCCCAATTTTTTTGTGGTTCTAATCTTATTCTAGACCCGTTAGCACCACCCCTTTTATCAGAACCTCTGAAGGTAGAAGCTGATGCCCATGCTGTTGATACCAACTCTGAAATTGAAAGACCTGAATTTAATATTATAGTTTTCAAAGATTTAATATCTTTACTTTTCAATTTATATTTAGCTTTTGGAATAGGGTCTTGCCAAATCAATTCTTCTTTTGGTACATCACCACCTAAATAACAAGCTCGTGGCCCCATGTCACGATGTGTAAGTTTAAACCAGGCTCTTGCAAAAGCATCTGCAAATTCATCAGGGTTTTCGTGAAAATTTTTAGATATTGGTCCATACTTAGGGTCCATTTTTAATGATAAATCAGTTGTTTGCATCATAGGAAGATTTTTTTTCGATTTGATATGAGCGTCTGGAGTCATTTCAATGTCATGTCCATTTCTTTTTGGTTTCCATTGATGTGCTCCTGCGGGACTTTTCGAAAGTTCCCAATCATAGCCAAATAAATTGTCAAAATAGCCCATATCCCATTTTATAGGGTTGCTGGTCCAAGCGCCTTCAATTCCACTACTTATTGTGTCGGCTCCAATACCTGATTTATAATCACTGTTCCAGCCAGTAGCTTGCTCTTGGATTGTCGAGCCTTCAGGTTCTGGACCTTTATGTGACTCCGGCGCAGCACCATGTGATTTTCCAAAAGTATGACCACCAGCTACAAGTGCAACTGTTTCATAATCATTCATTGCCATACGACCAAATGTTTCTCTGATATCATGTGCAGCTAAAAGAGGGTCTGGATTTGCGTCTGGACCTTGTGGGTTAACATAAATTAGACCCATATGTGAAGCTCCTAATGGATTTTCAAGTTCTCTTTTGCCACTGTAACGGTTCACACCTAACCATTCTTTTTCTGAGCCCCAGTAAATATCTTCTTCAGGCTCCCAAATATCTTCTCTACCTCCACCAAATCCAAAAGTTTTGAATCCCATTGAGTCTAAAGCCACATTTCCTACTAGAATAAAAAGATCCGCCCAAGATATTTTTCTTCCATATTTCTTTTTTATTGGCCACAATAATAGTCTTGCTTTATCTAAATTAACATTGTCTGGCCAACTGTTTAAAGGAGCAAAACGCTGGTTTCCAGTCCCTGCACCGCCACGTCCATCACCTGTTCTATATGTTCCAGCTGCATGCCAAGCCAGTCTTATAAATAATGGTCCATAGTGACCATAGTCAGCAGGCCACCAATCTTGGGAGTCTTTCATCAATTTGTGTAAATCCTTTTTTAAAGATTTAAGATTTAGTTTTTTAAATTCTTTCGCATAATTAAACTTCGCACCCATAGGATCAACTAAAGATGAATGTTGACTTAAAATTTTAAGATTTAAGCTGTTGGGCCACCAGTCTCTGTTTGATGTACCTTTACCAGTTGGATGTTTTGAAGGCGTTCCTGCACCTGTAAAAGGACATTTAGATTGCTCTTTTAAACCTTCTTTGCTCATACAACTTATTTATAACCATTCTAAAGTAAAGTCAATAGTTTAGAATTATTTTAATGTAATTGTAATAAAAAAATTTGCTTAATTATTTAAATTAGTTTTCATTCTCAACTTTAACAAGAACTTCAACTGATTTAATTTTTTTTCCTGGGATTGTTTTATTAATTTTAATTGGTTCTACCTCAGAACTATGAATATCAATTAATTCTTTTTTATCTTCATCATAAAAATGATGATGGTCATTTGTATTAGTATCAAAATAACTTTGGTCTGAATTTATTGCAATTTCTTTCAGATAGCCTTTCTTCTGAAATGCATGAACAGTATTATATATTGTCGCAAGAGAAATTTTTTCACTACTTTTTTTTTTTATAAGCTCAAGAAGCTCATTTATTGAAAAATGAAAAGTTTTTTCAGTGTCAAAAAGTATCTCACATATTTTAATTCTTTGCTTAGTAGGTCTAAGACCTGAACTTCTTAGTTTTTCAATAAATTCAACACTTTTTGTCATTGTTGCTACTTATAATAATTCTAAACTATATCTATATTATATTGTGCTATAATCAAGTAAATAAGTTAGCAAATTAATGAAAAAAAATAGTTTTTCTTATGATGATCTAATTAGTTGCGGTAATGGTAGTCTTTTTGGCACTGGAAATGCAAAACTTCCATTGCCTCCAATGTTGATGTTTGACAGAATTAGCGAAATTAGTGAAAATAATGGAGTTTTTAAAAAAGGAGTAATTAAAGCAGAACTAGATATTAAAGATGATCTTTGGTTTTTTGATTGTCACTTTAGAGAGGACCCAGTAATGCCAGGTTGTCTTGGTTTAGATGCGATGTGGCAATTAGTTGGTTTCTATTTAGGTTGGCTAGGAAATCCAGGAAGAGGTAGGGCTCTTGGGGTTGGAAATGTCAAATTTACAGGAGAAGTTTTAAAAAGTGTCAAACTTGCAACATATGAAATTGATATGAAAAGAATTATAGTAAAAGAAGGAACAACTGTGGGATTGGCAAATGGTATATTGAAAGCTGATAATAAAAGAATTTATTCAGCAGAAAATTTAAAAGTTGGATTGTTTAAATAATGAAAAGAGTAGTTATTACAGGTTTGGGTATTGTTTCTTGCTTAGGAAATAATCAGGATGAGGTTTATAAATCTTTACTAAATACAAAATCAGGAATTACATTTTCAGAAGAATATAAAGAATATAATTTAAAAAGTCATGTTCATGGAATGCCGAATATAAAATTAGAGGATCATGTGGATAGAAAATTCATAAGATTCATGGGTCCAGGTTCTGCATATAATTATATTTCAATGGCTGAGGCGGTTAAAGATTCAGGTCTTGAAGAAAAAGATGTAAGTAATATTTCTACTGGAATGATTATGGGTTCAGGTGGTCCTTCAATTCAAAATGTAATTCTTGCTGCTGATAAAACACGAGAAAAAACACCAAAAAAAATGGGGCCTTTTGTTGTACCTAGAACTATGTCTAGTACTGCTTCAGCAACACTAGCTGTTCCATTTAAAATTAAAGGAGTTAATTATACAATTAGTTCTGCATGTGCAACGAGTGGACATTGTATAGGTAATGCTATGGAATTAATCCAATT
>MDSW01144860.1_pt1 | contig 13493 bp, 11 predicted proteins | sample 811171 | NCBI WGS metagenome assembly MDSW01 (sample SAMN05326641, study PRJNA326480) | marine metagenome | isolation source: seawater | place: Atlantic Ocean: North West | collected 2012 | reverse complement strand
TTCAAATCATTTTTGATTTGTTGAAATATCTTTTTTGAAAACGCATCTAAAGTAAAATTATTTTTAAATTGCTTACTTGATAGATATAAAGAAATATTTTTTATATATTTGTCTAAATTTTTTTGATCCATATTTTCTAAAAAATTAATTAATTCTTTATTATTTTTAAAACTTTTATAATCAATATAGCAATTAGATGGAATAATATTTGATATATTTTTTGCGCCATAATATATCGGAATACAGCCAGAAAAAAAACAATGAAAAATTTTTTCAGTTACCCACCCCTCAAAATTTTTTGCATTTTCAAAACAAATTGCAAACTTGTATTTTTTCATAAGTTCTTTTTTTAAGCCTACATACTCTCCTTTGTAATTTTTGAATTTTTTTTTAGTTACAAAGTTTTGTGCTTTAAACTTTTTTACGATTTTACGAAAGAAAGTATTACTATTGTCATAATTATTCCAACCATAGCCATAAAAATCAAATTTTACTTTATTATTTTTCTCTGCCCAATTAATAAATTTTAACCTTTCTCTATATAAATCATTTTTACTATTATTTTTTTTGTTACTTGATATTGAAATTAAAAAGTTTTTTTTTTTAAATTTGATTTTATACTTTTTATTTTTATAACATGGAAAATTAATTTTTATGTATTTAGACCTATACTTTCTTACAAGTGAGTCATCCCAAGTGAAAACTTTTTTAAAAAATTTATGATTTGAATATTTCCAAGTACTCTTGTCAATAGTTGGTCCTTCCAAAGCTAATAAATAATTAGGTTTTGTCCGTTTTTTTAGTAATTTTACCACTTGTTTATTTATTGGCCAATTTGCAAAAATAATTAAGTCATACTCAAAAAATTTATTTAATTTTAATAACTCAATTTTGTATTTAAAAGTTTTTTTTGTAAAAAATAATGATTTAAATGTTTCAATTGCATCTTCGCCTAGAATGTTAATTTTTTTGTTTTTAAAAAAATATTCACTATTATTTTGAAAATCAAAACACTGCCAAAAACCGATTTTTATCATAAAATTATTAAATCTTATAAATTTAAAAAAAAATATTTAAATTGAGTCTAATATTTCTTGAATATCTAAACCGTGATTTTTATGCAAGAAGTCTCTTCCACCATTTTGAAAATAGAATATTTCATCAAGTCCTTTTCGAATTACTTTTATATTTAAATTATTGTCACTAATAATCTCAAGTATTTTAGAACCCATTCCACCCTCTTTCCACTGCTCTTCAATACTAACTATTTGTTCATATTTACCCATGACATTAACTAATTTCTTATCTATTGGTTTAGCTCTAAATAAATCAATTAATCCAAATTCATATTTTGATTCTTTCATTAAATAATATATTTGATTAAGTAAGTATCCAGATGAGATCACACATGTTTTATCGCCCTTGTAAATTTCTTTGAAACCCTCACTTAAATTTATTTCTGTATCATTGTATATATGAGGTAATGCATCACGATCTAACCTTATAAACCTAAAACCATTTTCTTTAATACAGTACTTTGCAATTTTCGATGTAGAAAATTCATCGGATGGTGTTAAAATTTCTATGTTTGGGAAAACTCTCATTGTTGCTATATCTTCAGTCGTATAATGTGTTGGACCTGCGTCGGCATATCCAAGGCCAACTCCAATACCTATTAAATTTACATTCTGGTTCATTGCTGCAATTGAACATTTAATTTGTTCATAGCATCTTGAGGTAATAAATGGAGCCATTGCATAACAAAATACTTTTTTTCCCGTCAAACTTAACCCTGCAGCCATTGTAATCATATGCTGCTCTGAGATTCCACAATGTATGAATTGATTTGGAATTTTTTCTCTAAATTTATCAAGGCTTGGAGCTCCCATATCTGGAGTTAAGAAATATATGTTTTTATCGTTTAACGCCGCGTTAAATATCTCATCAATAAATACATCACGCATAAATGGATATTTGTTAGATCTAGTTAAATCTAGATAATTTCTCATATTATTTAATATTATTATTTTCTAAATCTTTTCTTGCTATCATAATTTCTTGCTCATTTGGCATCGTATTATGCCAGCGAGTAACATCTTCCATATATGAAATTCCTTTACCTTTTATTGTATTGGCTATTATGACAGATGGTCTTCCATTCTGTGATTTGCAAATATTTAAGGCATTGAGCAATTCATCGTAATTGTGACCATCAATTTTGTGTACATTCCACCCAAAACTCTCCCACTTTTTATCTAGAGGCTCTATACTTAAACAATCCTCATCTTTTCCTAGGATTATTTGTTTATTTCTATCTACGATAAATATTAAATTATCTAATTTATGGTGAGAAGCAAACATAGCAGACTCCCATAATGAACCTTCGTAATGTTCTCCATCACTTAAAATTATAAAAGTTTTTGTATTTTTTTTTTCTAGTTTTGCAATATATGCAAATCCACATGCGATTCCAGGAGCTTGGGCTAGTGAGCCAGATGTAGAGTCTATTCCAGGAATACTCTTATCTCCATAAATTCTTAAAATTCCTTTTGGAGAACCATATTTCTTTAATTCATCTTTACTGAAATATCCAATATCTGCAAGTATAGGGTAAATTCCCATTGCAGAATGTCCTTTGCTAATTATTAATTTATCTCTATAAGGGTAATTCGGTTCACCTATTTTATAATTCATTATTCCACCGTAAAATAAGCTAATAACTATTTCAGATTGTGAAAATGCTGATGCAATATGGCCTTGGTTAACCTTAATAACCATTTCAAATATTTCTTTTCTTAACCACTTAGATTTATCTATTAAATCTTTTTTGTTGGATATCATATTTTATGATGTATATTTTTGAATATGTTGGATACTTTATTCATTACACCTAATAATGCAACTAGAATTTATCAGAGTTTATCAAATAAGTATTCAGCTATAGAAACTCCAACATGGTCTTTACTTTTAGCTGAAGCTTGTAGAGTAAAGTCATTTAAAGTGGATATTTTAGATTGCCTTGCTGAAAATTTAAATCTTGAAAGATCGTTTGAAAGAATTTTAAAATTGAACCCAAGATTGATTGTATTTGTGGTGTATGGACAAAATGTGAATGCAGGAACAACCAATATGAGTGGTGCTATTATGTTATCTGAATATTTAAAAGAAAAGAAAATTAAAATTCCAATAGCTTTTATTGGCTCGCATGTGCAAGCTGTTCCTATTGAAACTATAAAAAAAGAAGAGAGTATAGATTTCGTTTTCACTAATGAGGGAGTTTATTCATTGCTAAATATATTAAAACTTAAAGACATTAATTTTGAAAATCTAAAAAAAATAAAAGGAGTAGCATTTAAATTTAAATCAAAAGTATATTTTAATGATGTCGAAAAAGTAGTTCCTCAAGATAGAATGGATATTGATCTACCTGGATATGCTTGGGACCTCCTACCATTTAAAGATAAACCATTAGATTTATACAGATCTCCAATGTGGCATGCGGAGTATGACGAAAATAAAAGATCTCCTTATGCAGCAATTCAGACATCTTTAGGATGTCAATTCAAATGTAGCTTTTGTATGATTAATATAATTAACAGAAATGACAAATCTGAACTAGGTATAGCTGGCCATTACAGTGGCATGAGATTTTGGTCCACTAATTTTATAATTAAAGAATTTGATAAACTTATAAAACTTGGTGTTGAGACGATAAGAATTGTTGATGAAATGTTTCTTCTAAATCCAAAATATTATGTACCTTTATGTAAAGAATTAGCTCAAAGAAATAAAAAAGATAACTTAAGAATGTGGGCATACTCAAGAATTGACACAGTAAAAAACCCAGAAATATTAGAATTAGTTAGATCAGCAGGTATAAAATGGCTTTGCCTTGGTATCGAAAGTGGCGACAAAAAAGTGCGCTTAGAGGTTGCAAAAGGCAAATTTGAAGAAGTTGATGTTAGAAATGTTGTTAAACAAATTCATAAATCAGATATTGAGATAATGGCTAATTATATTTTTGGATTGCCGGGAGATACAAATGAAACTATAGCTAAGACTTTCGCATTAAGTAAAGAACTCTGTACATCTGGATGGAATACTTATGCAGCCATGGCATTACCTGGAAGTCAATTATATAGAGAAGCTGTAGAAAAAAATATCAAATTACCAGATAATTATGAGGGGTATTCTTTTCATTCATATAATACTCAAAATCTACCAACTGAAAAATTAAAGGCGAGTAGTATTCTAAAGCTAAGAGATGAATGTTTTTACGAATATCACAACTATAAGCCATTCTTAAAAAGAATTTCAGAAAAATTTGGGGCTAAAGCTGCAGAAAATATTAAACAAATGTCGAAAATAAAATTAAAAAGAAAAATTATCGAGCAGAATATTTAATTAAATCCATCATTTATTTACATTTATTTTACCATCTTTAATTTCATAAATTTTATCACAAATTTTTAGTGATGATAATCTATGGGTAATAATTATCATTGTTATTTTATCCTTCATGCCTGAAAGTGCATCAATAAATGATTTCTCAGTTTCTAGATCTAATGAACTAGTTGCTTCGTCAAGTATTAGTATTTCTGGTTTTCTATATAAAGCTCTGGCAATTCCTAGTCTTTGAATTTGGCCTCCAGATAATCTTATTCCTCTCTCTCCAACAATTTCATTTTCTTTATTAGGCAAAGACTGTACAAAATTTTCAATTTTTGACATTTTTAAACTATTCCAGAATAATTCTTCATCAAAATTTATTTCTTCTTCTCCAAAAGCAATATTTTTTTTTATAGTATCATCTAATAAAAAAGTCGATTGAGGTATATAACCAAAGAGATTTTTATTTTCATTAAAAATTTTTTTTAGTTGAAACTTTTCATCAATTATAATGTTTCCATCTTTATAATTTAAAATACCGACTAATATATTAGCCAAAGTACTTTTGCCTGATCCTGTCTTACCAATAATACCTACGATTTCATTTTTTTTTATATTTAAGTTTATGTTTTTTAAAATTTCATTATTATCATATGCAAAAGTTAAATCTTTAATTTCTAATGATTTTTTTAAACTAAACTTTGGTAATTTGGTATATTTTTCACTATTTATATTTTTTAAATTATTCATTTTACCAATTTTTAATTCTTGGACAGTTGTTGTAATTATTGAACTGTAGTGATTTAGAAATTGAAAAGAACTTAATAATCTATTTAAGCTAGGTATTATTCTTACTGCTGAAACTCCAAAAATTGCTATAGTAGAAATTACCATTTCTGCACTATCTATTATACTAAGCATAATAATTAAAATGGCTGATAAACTGACAACACCCAATATTTCTAGCCATATTCTAGGTAAAGATTGATAGGTCTCAAACATTCTTGCTGTATAACTATATCTTTTATTATCCCTCTCATATTTATTTTTAAAAAATTTTTCACTAAATGAAATTTTAATTTCTTTTATTGATTGCATTGTTTCATAAACAGTTTGCATTTTTTTTTTTAAAAAATACTGTCTTTCATCCCCAAGAATAATAAGTTTTTTCTTTGTTAAAATTTTAAATGCCAAAAAACTCAATGAGATTATAATTATTAGAATTGAAGTACTTTGAAAGCTTACATAAAATAAAAGTAATAGAATGCTTACAATAAATACAATTTCAATTAATAAAAATAAAAATTGGTTTAAACCTTCAGTAAATATAGCAACATTTTCAATGTTTCTAATTGGTATAGATGAGTTTGTTTTTGTAAAATACAAATAGTCGCTTTTGATATACCTATTATATAATTTTACAGAGAAATAATTTAAAAGATCATAAGTAAATTTGTATTTAAAGTAAGAAAAACAAAATGTGATTATATTTTTAATTAAAAAAATAAAAACAAGCAATACTGAGAAGAATATTACCAAATTTTTATTATTTAATTCAAAGAATTCGCTCAAAAAACTTAGATAATGAATATACTCTAAAGCAAATTTTTCGCTTATTAAAAATCCAAGTAAAGGAAATATTACTCCAATACCGATCATTTCAAAAAAAACATTTAATATTATAAGTAAAAATAAAAAAAATAATCTAATTTTGTCTTTTTTATTTAGTAATTTAATTACATCTAAAAATAAGTACATTAATATTTTCTTAAAACCTTATGTATTATTAAAATTTCTATATTTAAAAATAAATTTTAATATATTAATTCCAAGATATTTAAATATACCAATAAATATTCTTAAATTATTAGCCAATATAAAAGTTAAGTTAAACATAAAGAACATAAAATAACCTGAAATATATTTCTTTTTTTTTAAAAATTTGTTTATAAAAGCTAATTTAATGAAATTAGCAACTTTCTTGTAGTCTCTGTAAACATAATAATTTGCAATCAATAAAATTTCTTTATTTGAATAAAAATTGAGAAAATAACTTAAATATTTTTTAAAAAACCTCATATAAAATTTCTTTTTCTCTTTAACCGCTAAGTTAAATTTCTTATTTGTATCTTGGTTAGAATGAATTCTAGTGTAGAATAGTGGTTTATTTACATTAACAAATCTTACATTATAATTATACCATCTTAGCCACATATCATAATCTTGTACAAATCTTAGCGTAGGGTCAAATAATCCACATTCATTAAACAATGATTTGGGTATTAAAAAACTTCCTCCACTAAATTTATCTTTAAATATAAGTGCATCTTTATTATTTTGAAGAAAATTATAATTCTGTCTCCTAAAAAATTTCAAATTCTCGTAATTTATTAATGTGTCGCAGGTTACAATTGTATTTTTTAAATATTTTATTTTTTGATATTGCAATCTTAATTTATCAATATGGAAATAATCGTCATAACTACACCAATTTATATATTTTCCTTTAGAACTTTTAATACCTTGATTTAGTGAAAATCCTACACCTGAGTTTTTTTTATTTCTTATAAATTTAATTTTTTTATTTCCGTATTTTTTGAGTATATATTCTTTTTGTTTTTTAAATATTTTGTAATTAGAAAAATCGTCAACTATAATTATTTCTATACTCTTATAACTTTGACTTACTATTGATGCTACACACTCATCAAAATAATCAAACTTTGAATTATAAATAGTTATTATTACTGAGATTAAATCATTCTTATTTTTTTTCATTTGCATATTATTTTAATTTTAAAGTTTGTAATTTTTTTTTAGAAAATCTATTGTTTCATCAATTTCTTTATTTAAAATTTTTAATTTAGCGCCATTCTTAATACTATATTCTTTAATTTTATTTAAATCTAATTGCTTCCCGTCATTAAAATGAATTTTAGGTTTAAATTTAAATTTATGAATTATTCTTTTTGATATTAATTGCAAAAGAAATGTCAGTTTTAAATTAATGAAAGATATGTCGACTATCTTGTAATTTTTTTTAAAATTAATTAAATTTTCTATTTTAAAAATCAAATAAGACATAGGTAAAATATTTATTTTAGCATTTTTATCTTTAATTAAGTACTTTCGTCTATTCAATGCGCTTTGTATAAACTTATTTGGCACTGAAATAAATTTACCTTTTGATTTTACAATATCTCTTATTCCAAAAAGATGAGAAATTCTTAATACTAAAATCTTTAGTTTTGCACTAGAAATTTTTTTTAGAGATTTTTCTATTTGTAAATGCCCATTGATATAAGAATTTTTGTTATAATTATAATTGTTTTTGTAAATATTTGTTGATGAAATATAAATAATTTTTCTAATATTATGCTCTTTTGCAAAATTTATTAGACTATAAGTTAATTTTTTTTTATTTTTTAGTGTCTCTTTTTTATTTTTTTCAGAATCGAACTTGTTTGCACCTAAAGAATGAATAATTAAGTCAAATTTTTCTTTAAATTTAATTTTCTCTCTTAAAACTTTTTTTGAAAGAAGGGTTACTCTAAATTTTTTTTTTTGATCAAATAATAACGAATTTGATAGATACCCTTTTTTTCCAAAAATTAGTACTTTCATCAAATAGTTTTTAGATTTAATTTAAATTACTTAAAAATTTTTTTAATTTTTTGTAAATATAATTTCTCATATTAAAGTCTATGCCTTGGTGACATCCAATCAGTATTCCATGCTTCATTATATAATCAGCATTTGGAAAACTTTGAACTTTGTTATAATTTGATGTGAATTTTCTAAAAGCTGGGTGCCTCAAAATATTTCCACTAAATATTGGTCTCGTCTGTATATTATTTTTTTCCAAGAAAACTTGAAGTTCTTTTCTATTAAAAAATTTATTTTTTCTAATAATTATTGGGTATGCAAGAAAATTAGTTTTAACATTTTTATTGATTCTTGGTAATATGAAGTAATCATTATATTTTTTAAAGAATTTCAAATGTTGATTAAAGTTTTTATTTCGTTGCCTATTAAAATTTTTAAATTTCTTTAATTGTATTAATCCAAATGATGCTCCAACTTCAGAAGGTTCAAAATTATAGCCTACTTCTGAAAATACAAATTTTTTATCATATTCAATATTACTTAGTTTTATATTTAATCTTTTATTTATATTTTCTGAATCTTTAATTAATGTTGACATTCTGCCCCAGCTCCTCAAAACTTTAGCTCTTTCATAAATATCTTTGTCGTTGGTCATAAACATTCCTCCATTACCTGCACAACTGATTATATGTGAGCCATAAAAGCTTGTTATTGAGATATCACTGTAAGTTCCAGTGGTTTTATTTTTTATTGTAGCACCTAAAGTATCCGCTGAGTCTTCAATAACTTTTAAATTATACTTTCTTGATATTTTTTTAATTAATTTCCAGTCTGGGATATTTCCAATTAAATTTGGAACTAAAATACCTTTTGTTTTTTTATTTATTTTTTTTTTCAATTTTTTTTGTATCAATTTGTAGTGTATCTATCTCTATATCAACAAAATTTGGTTTTGCTCCACTTAAAATAATTGATGAAACGGCTGTACCGAAATTCAAACATGGTGTTATTATCTCGTCTTTTTCATTAAAATTTAAGACTCTCGCAGCTAATGTAAGTGCGGATGATCCAGAATTAACCATAAGTCCATATTTTTTTCCAAACAATTTTGAAATTTTCTTTTCAAAAATATTTACTGAATTTCCCATTTGTGTCGATTTATTTAAAGTTCTTATGACAGCTCGCACTTCTTCTTTGCCATAAACATTTTTTCCGTAAGATATTCTCATTTCAAACCTAGATAATCATTTATTTGATCTTGACATATTTTATTTGGATCTATTCTCTTATTATATAAATTGTTCCATTCGTTTACTTTTTTTAAACTCTGAATTAGATCCCATTTAGGTTTCCATCCAAGCTTTTTTTTTGACTTATTGCTATTTAATTTTAATATTTTAGTTTCGTAAAATCTGTTTGTTTTTTTTACTTTTACTTTTAATTTTTTTGTATTTTTTTTAAAATATTCTACGATTTTAATTACTGTGACAAAATTTTTTTTTTCAGGTCCGAAATTCCATGCAGGGTTTTTTTCATAACCCTTAAAATAGTATAACATTTTAGCAAGTTTAATATATCCAAATGTAGGTTCAATTACATGTTGCCATGGCCTTATATTATTTGGATTCCTTATTGTCAGTGTTTTTTTATTATTAATTGATTTTATAATGTCTGGTAGAAGTCTGTTTTTAGAGTAATCTCCACCACCAATAACGTTTCCTGATCTTGCTGTGCTTACTTTGTTTTTGATTTTTTTATTCAAAATAGTATCTATGTAAGATCTAGTGATTAGTTCAGCAGATACTTTGGATATGCTATATGGATCTTTTCCGCCCAAATTGTCGTTTTCCTCAAATATTTTTTTTTCTTTTGAACTTTGATAAACTTTATCGGTTGTAACAATTACAACTGATTTAATTTTGGTATTTTTTTTTTATAATATCTAGAAGATTTGCTGTGCCAACAGCGTTTGTTTTAAATGTAAGAATTGGCTTTTTATATGACTCACTAACAAGTGGTTGGGCAGCTAAATGAAAAATTATTTCAGGTTTATACCTATTAATATTTTGTCTCAAAGAATCATAATTTTTTATATCTCCATAAATATTTTTTTTTAATAATTTTTTACATCGCGCTTTATTGAAAAGTGAATTTTTTTCTGGTTTTAAGGCATAACCTATAATATCAGCTTTTAACATTTTCAAAAAAATTACTAACCAACTTCCCTTGAAACCAGTGTGACCAGTTACGAAGACTTTTTTCCCTTTCCAAAAATTTATTAATTCAGAAAAATTTCTATTCATTCCATAATTTCCATGGTGCTTTTCCTGATGCCCACAAATTATCTAAATAATTTTTTTCTCTTAGTGTGTCCATTGCGAACCAAAAACCACGGTGATGAAAGGCTGAAAGATTTTTATTTTTCACTAATTTTTCCAGAGGTTCTTTTTCCCAGATTGAATTATCATTTTTCAAATACTTAAAAATATCTTTTTTTAAAACGAAAAAACCACCATTTATCCATGTTTCCTCATTTTCGGGTTTTTCAGAGAACTTATATACAATTTTACTTTTATTTACACTTGCAACTCCGAATCTTACGTGCGGTTTAACTACAGTCATAGTAGCAATTTTCTTACTCTTTTTATGAAAAGCAATTAATTTTTTTACATTCACGTTTGCTACGCCGTCACCATACGTCATAAGGAAATCATCTTTTATATATTTTTTTATTCTAAGAATTCTTCCACCAGTCAAAGTATTTTCTCCAGTATCAACTAAAGTGACCTTCCAATCTTCTCCATTTGTTTTATGAACATTAACTTTGTTATTTTTGATATCTATAGTTACATCTGAGTTATGAAGAAAATAATTGGTAAAATATTCTTTCAAAAGATAACCTTTGTATCCACAGCAGATAATAAAATCTTTAATTCCAAAATGAGAATAAATTTTCATTATATGCCAAATAACAGGGTTGGGTCCAATTTTTACCAAAGGCTTTGGTTTTAAAACGCTTTCTTCTGATATTCTTGTTCCTTTTCCTCCAGCTAATATAACTAGTTTCATAGATTAAAATAAGTTTTTTATTAGTTTATTTAAAAGTTAAAAATTATAAAAAAAAACAAATAATAGCAAGTAAAAGAAGTTAATTTTAAAATTATATTTATTTATTTTTTAAACTTTGTAAAACTTTATATAAAGAAAGTTTACTATTATCATTTTAATGAAATTTAACCTACTGGTAAATTTTAGTGCAAAATATATCAAGTCTACATAAATTTTTTTCTTATTAAAAGCCAACTTGGATATTTTTTTTTTATGAGTAATAAATTTTTTTAATAATAATTTTTCATCAGTTTTGTTATTATTTTTTATTGAAGCAACTATAAGAAAAATATAAATGTAAGACTTCAAAATTAAATAATCTTCAAAAACATTGTTTTTTTTTAATTTATTTAATTTTTTCATATATAGTTCTGTTACTTTAAAAAATTCAGGCAATCTATCCCCCTTTCTGGTAATATTAGTTTGTTGCGTTGGTGAAATTCTATAATTTATTAACTTTTGTTTAATTATTCCTATTGAATAATTACCCGCAATTCTTAACCAAACATCTAGATCAGAACTGTTGCCAAACTTTTTATGTCGGAACCTTTTAATTTGTTTTTTATATATTTCTGTTCGAACCATTGCTGAAGGACAGATCAAAAAATTATAATTTTTTACAATCTCATTTAAAATTTCATCAAAAGAATAATTAAAATTATCATTTTTTATTTTAATAGGATTATTCATATTAGAGATAATTCGATTATTTGTATCTATTAATCTACCTTCTGAAAAAACAGCTCCGGCTTTCATGTTTTTTTCAAGAAAGCAAACTTGTTTACTAACAATTTCTTCATCATATATGTCATCTGCATGATAGATTGCTGTATATTTTCCATCAGAAAGTTTAATGCATCTATTAAAATTTTCTTCGGCCACAACTTTTTTTTTATATCTAAAAATTTTAATTCTTCTATCCTTGAAAGACGCAGCGATTTGAATTGTTTTGTCAGAAGAACAATTATCTACAATTTTAATTATTATATTTTTATAAGATTGATTAATGATGCTGTTGAGTGTACTTTTTAGAGTATTTTCTACATTATATGTAGGTATACAAATTGTAACTAAAGGTGTTTTTTTCATAAAATATATCTATTTAGATATTGAAAATATTTTTTTTTAAACTTTTTATATAATATTCATTACTAAAGTATTTATATTTTTCACTGTTTAAAAATTCCTTTATCGAAGATAAATATTTATTATACTTAATATCAGTCATATTTTTAATATATGAATGAATATCTTCTAAATTTTTAAAATCTCTTATGTCAATATAGCAAGATTTTGGAACATGCTCTGAAATATTTGGACATCCTAAATAAATCGGAACTGTCATTGAAAAAAAACAATGAAAAATTTTTTCTGTAATATAACCTCTGTATCCTTTTGCGTTTTCTATACAATAAGAAAATTTATAATTTCTCAAAAGATTAACTTTGTTACCATTATAAACTCCTCGATAATTTTTATATTTTTTAGATAATAGTCTTGTTAAAATATTAATTTTATTTAAACTTCTTATAATTCTATTTCCTGTGAACAAATAATTTGACCAACCATAACCGAAAAAATCTAGGTCATTTAAAGCATTTTTTTCATACCATTTAATAATATCTAGTCTTTTATGGTAAAGATCATTGATATGGTCATTTTTTTTATTGCTGCCAATTATTACACAAAGTTTTTCTTTTTTATTATTAGGTAGATTTAAAATTCTATCTTTCGAATAAGATGGTGTATTAATTTTAAAAAATTTTTTATTATCAATTAAATCATCATGCCAAGTAAATATCTTATCAAATTTATGATAAATATCTTTATTCCATGTCTGAGGGTAAATAGTTGGACACTCTAAATTAAATAAATATTTGGGTTTAGATGAATTAATTGCGTCTTTTACAATTTTTTTATCTAATTTAGGATAATTAAAAAAGATAAACTTATCATATGTTTTAAAATTCAATCTATCATCTAAAATTTTAAATTCATGCTCACTCAGATCTGCATCTTTGGTAAACTCGTAAAATGATTTTAAAACATCTTCACCGAGCACTGAATTTGTATTAGGGGATAGCATAAAATTATCTCTATGAAGAATTTCGTGATAATTCCAAATTCCTATTAACATTTTTATGTTTTATCAATTATGTTTGTTGATGCAATTTTATATTTTTTGGATCAAGATAATCTATGTTTTTTACTTTTTTTAATGTTGAATTAGGGCTTAAATTATAAATCTTAATATTATTTTCTTTTGCAATTTTAGAATAGATTCCACAATTATTTAAAATTGTGTTGATAGTTCCGGAGAACCCAGTCAATTTTTTTTTTGATATTAGATTAAATATTTTTTTTATTAAATATTGAAATTTATTAATGAT
>MDSW01114523.1_pt1 | contig 13493 bp, 15 predicted proteins | sample 811171 | NCBI WGS metagenome assembly MDSW01 (sample SAMN05326641, study PRJNA326480) | marine metagenome | isolation source: seawater | place: Atlantic Ocean: North West | collected 2012 | reverse complement strand
TTCTTACTGTTCCCCTTATTCACACCTCCGCTCAGGACGGAAGAAAAGCTTTCAATTTCTGCAAAGATGCACCGTAGGTCTTGCTGTACCATAGCGACCCTATGATGGCGATCCAGACAGCCCCGATGAAGTAGCCGGTGAACCAACCAAGGTCGTGCTCCCAGTCCTCGTAACGGCTGGTTACGGTGCTACATGTGTTCATGCGCGCCACTGCCTCTCTCAATCCGCCGCTCCAGAGACGCTTTGTCTTCTCAATGATGGCTGCCCACGAGCCGAGGGGTGAGCTAGACTCTGGGCGTAGGTTCCACTTGCCCGTGTACATGGGGACGTCTACCGTGAACATATAAACTGAGTATCCCGCTGACAGCAGGAGACCGATCCAGAGGATGTGCGGATAGCTGGGTCGCTTACCTCCGAACAGCCCCAAAAGGCAGAGAGCCGACAGTCCGATCCCCCACACACCCCAGATTGCTTCCTCGGTGGCGTTCCAGAACTCGCACTCGGCAAGACAACCCGTCCAACAGCACGCCTGGGCGACTACGATCAGCAAGGTCGATGCGCGAAGGCCAGCCAGAATCAGTGGCGAGGTAGCTCTCCGTCCCATCGCTCTTTCTAGGATGGCGGGAACGAGAAGGGCAAATGACACCTCGGCGCCAGTAGCTAGGGTCCGCCCGACCAGAGGGGTCGACAAGGCTGAGTCCACTAGGCAGTGCTTCGTTATATCTCCTCTAGGTAGGATTGCTCGGAAAGCGCACACGGTTGCGTACACGAGCGCAAGCAACGCCTGCCGGACAGAGCCTGCTCGACCTGCTGACGAAGGAACTGTCTTGGCGTACCCTACTGCCCCAGCGGCCGCGCCTACCTGAACGGCGGATGCACCCAGCATCCACCCCCACCATTTCCATATTGTTCCTTGTGGAGCCCGGCTTACCTCCATATGGATATGGTGCTATTATTATGCGGCTGAGTCCAAGGCGTCGAGAGCGAGTTTGCATGCACGCTGCTCTGCCTTCTTCTTAATCTTATGCTTGGAGGTTGCAAGACGGACGAATGCATATCCGTCTCGCTCGTACGCGGCCATGATGGCATCAAGAGATTTGAAAATGTCTAGGCCTGGAGCGGAAGCGACACTCACTTCGTGCAGATCCCGCCCGAGGCGCACGAACACGCCCATCTCATATCCGGTCTCGGGGTCGCAGGCCAACTCAACGTAGTCAGGCGTGGTCTTAAATGCCCTCTGAATCCGGACCTGAAGGATGTTCTTGTAATTGTCGTCGGTCTGGATAAGCTTCTGCCAGTCGACGTGCGTCTCAAAGATGCGCTCGACAAATACCTGTGCCATCTGGAAGCCGGGCCCAGTGGGGAAATGGTCCCTGAACCAGTGATCCTCGTCTTTCACATCAATCTTGTTGAAGTCCAGGAATAGAGCCCCGATGAATGCCTCAAACAAGCACCCGAGCTTCTTTAGATTCGTGCGTGTTTTCTTCTCCTCGGCATGGCGAGAGATAACCAGCCAGCGATGGAGCCCCATGTCGTAGGCCAGCTTCCCGATGTGCTCATTCCTCACTAGAGCGATTTTCTTTTCAGTCATGAAGCCCTCGTCCGCCTTGGGGAACCTACGGTAAAGATAGTATTTCGTAATGAGCTCCAGCACGCCGTCCCCCAAGAACTCCAGTCTCTCATTTGACTTCGTGCGCAGAGCCATGCAGTCCGCCGGCTTCGGTACGATTGTGATGTTCGCAGCTTCGTTCTCTATCGCGGGTCGGCGCGTGTAGGACCGATGGATAAATGAGCGCTTGTACAGCTCGAGGTTGTGCAAGCGCGATGGGAGTCCGTATGAGCTGAGTATGCCCTGCACCTGGCGTGCGGTGATCTGGCGGTTGATAGGATTGTAAGGATCGAAGACTAGAGCATCCTGCTCGGTGCGAACGTCTCCATCTTGCTGGATGGCCTTAAGGGGGTCGCTCATAGTACCAGCTCATGTCCCCGTTGGTCTAACTTGTTTTCGCTGCAGTATACACTCGTCCATGACTCTTATGAATGGTCCCAAGAGGGTTAGGCGAATCCAGTCCGTGACCAGGAAAACGAATGTGTACATGATTATGGGGGGTCTTGCCCCTCGGACGGGTGTCCCCACGGCCACTAGGAGCCATCAGCAGCTCCACTCAACAAACAAGCAGGTTATTCCCCAGCCTGGCCTCGACAATCTAGCCGGCCTCCGCTACATGCGCGATAACAACATACTATCTTCCAACCCTGCCTGCAGCGGTGGCGTTGGGCGCAGAGCGCGTCCATGTGGTCTGTCGCTCAGATGGTAGATTAATTTCTGACCTACTTATATATCATGCCGCTTAATGCTCCCAGATATGGAGGAGGCAGTAGAGCCGCACGCGCTCGGTCGACCCGCGGTGGCGCTCCTGGTGGAGGTGTGAATGGCTGGATGCCTCAGCAGGGGATGTTCGCCCAGGGCGACTGTCTTGGTAGCCCCCGTTGTTTTCTCAAGCCGGAACGGTACTTTGGGGGTCCCAAGAAGGCTGGTGCGCCTCAGACCAACGCTACGGGTGGCCGTCCATCCGGAATGCGTAAACGTATCGCCGTGGGTGGCCGCGGACGGCCTCGGCCCAACTACTTGTTCAAGTTCAGAACCCATCCGGGGCCCAGTCCATTCGGGTTTGGCCCTCACGCATAGACACGCTCAAAGCGGTTTAATAAGCAGTCACTCATGCTCGGAATGCTTATTAAGTTGGATGTTCGGGAGACACGCCTGAGGGCCATGATCCTTCCTCTGCTGGAGGCATGTAAGGGTGTTCAGCTCATCGACGAACAGTTGCCCCTTGGCGACGTCTTGATATGTGACGATGACGGGAAAGTCCGGGTTTTGATAGAGAGGAAGACGCTCCCCGACCTTGCCTCGAGCATCGTCGACGGCCGATACAAGGAACAGGGTGCCCGCTTGGAGCAGTGCGGGCTGCCCCGTCATCACGTCTTCTATCTGATCGAAGGGGATGTGGGCCGGTTCAGAGGTCGGATGAGGACCATGTCCGGCGAAACTCTGAGGTCTTCAACGATTAGCTTGGCGGTCGTCAAGGGCTTCTCTGTACATACTGTTTCTTGCCTTGGCGAGTCGGCCAGATGGGTGGTGCAGTTGGCCAAGAGGCTGGGAGGCCGCGCAGGTTTCCACGAAGAAGGCGCACCTGCGGCTAGTGCAGCGACTCCCGTTTGCACAGCGGCGAGAAAGGACAGTTACACTCCCGAAAACTCAGCGCTCATGATGCTCTCCCAGATTCCAGGCGTGAGCGCCGCTACGGCCAATGCCATCACGGCGGTTTATCCAACCATCAAGATACTAGTTGACCAGCTGACCAAGGATGCTGACGCCCTTGGTGGAGTGCGCATAACGGCGGCTTCTGGTAAGTCGCGGAGAATTGCTGGAACCGTGCAAACCAGGGTGTGTGCCTTCTTGGGGGTATAGTTCTCCTCACCACATCTCAACTCCGACCGCCGGTGCGCTCGAGAGCACCGGGCCTCTATGCTAGACTCCTATTAATGGCTTTTATTCTAGGGTAAAGTATACTGATGGTGCGGCGGTGGCAGCGAACACGCGGGCGAACACGCGGGCGAACACGCAGTCGCCGTACACGGAACGCGCGGCGGAGATCCAGGGCCGCCAACGGTGGCGCGTGGCGGTGGTGGCGCCGGGGAAGGCCGAAGAAGCACGATCCGGCACAAGAGCCATACACGCCGCCCGCTCTTGACAGGCGGCCGCGTCGTGTAGGTCGAGCCGGACGGGCACACCACACGAGCACGGAATCCCGCGTCGCCCGAGACCGACGTCGGCGTAGGGAGACGAGGGGATTGGCACTGCTGCGGGGTCACGCCGGGCCCAGTCCTGATCAATAATTCTTGCTAGACGAATACATGGAGAACTTCGGATATTGTACATGGCTATCTCCTCGGAAAAGCCATCCCTGGCACGGCTTCATCGAAAACGTACCTGCCCACCTAACTGTTCGTTCTCACTCCGAAACGAAGACACCTATGATATCGTTACTGGAACAACTGGACTCGCCAGTTAGGGTGCGTCTAGCAGGATCTGTTCACCAGACAAGCGAAAACGGGTTCCACGCGCTGGTCGTGTATGTTGAGCCAACGGGTGATTGCATGCCTGACTGGTGGCCGAGAGAAGCCCACATATCATTTGGCTACAGGTACAATCAGCAGTTTTCGTCTGAGGAAGTCTCTAGAGTTACTCGTAAGGTCGAGCGTCTGCCGAAAGAGGCCGACTTAGTTGTGGCTAGAGTGGCAGATGCTTCCGGCCACTACAGTACGTGGCATCATGGCTACGTATGCGAGCAGATACTCTTATAATAGTTCTCCCCATCAAGGTTGGAGCAACAAACCGTCATCACAATTGCATTCCAAATACCGTTTGTTGCTCCGACGATATTTGGCTCTAGGCCAAGCGCGAGTTGATCGTTGCGCAGCCTTCCCATGCACGCGCACATATTGTGTCTATGTCGTAGAGCTGTCCAAAGTTATCCCAAGCTAGTGTATATGTCCTCGTATGACACACCGGCAAAGTGCTTACTGGTCGCTCTATGCCTCGGTGGACTATACTACTTGCTCATTAGCGGGCGCCGCAGCAGGCGAGAGGGACTGACCAGCGGTAGCAACAAGAGCGGTGCGGCGTCCAGCAGCGAATACACGACAGCATCACAGGGACTAGACAAGCTTAGTAAAGAGAAGTGTGAAGGGCTCAAGCTGGGCGAAGGTAAAAACAAAGACGACGTCAAGGCGATGCTGGATAATGCCGGAAAGAATATCGACTCTTTCGTCTTCTATGAGACGGTGGCTACGATAGAAGCCTTGGGCAATGGAGCGAGCGCGGCTGGGATCAAGCAAACCGTAGACAACATCGAGGCTCTGAAGAAGCTGAAAACGCTAGCAACCGATGCGGAGAAAGCTCTGAGCGCCGATGTCTGCTCGGGAAAAACCAAGAAGAGCATGTTCCATTAGGTGCTTATTGCTGAGCTGGCCGAGTCGCCCTTGTAGTATCCGGCGTCCACAAGGGCCTGTGTGTATCTCTGTCCACCCCAGGTAGTATCCATTGCGCTTGGACTGGGCCCCTCCCCGGACGAATGATACATCTGGTCCAGGGGCGTATTGAGTCCGATGTACTGGTCCTGGGGGTCAAAGCCTGGGTAGCTGTGTTTATTGTACGGAGGGTCGTTCCTCGCTGCGTCGAGCAGCTTCGACACTGGAGCAGGCTGGCGACCTCCCATTGGTAGTGGCCGGGGCATGAGGTCGGGCGCCCCACCGCGCAGATCTGTAGGACTTGGCCTAGCCTTGTACACAGACTTGCCCTGCGTATCGTAAGAGTGCTGCAGGTAGAGAACCGGGCATCTGATACCCTGGCTCCTCTGCCACTTTGTGAATTCAACATATTCGTCCAGGTTCGCAAACTTGATGGGGTTCACTCCGGGCACATTAGCCAGCCGCGTGTTTCGCAGTTCCAACTCCTTGCCGTGTTGGATTAGAACATCTGGACACCGGTAAGGCGGTTTCTTATCGTTGCAGAACCCTTCTTTCGCGCACCCGGGGTTCATCATAAAATAAATGCCGAGTATGGCGACAATGGCGACGGCCAGCAGGCGGACCATATTATACTGCGAGGAGATTATAATATCTAGTGCATTAGTAGGTCCTGATGGATGAAACTGTAGAGCACAAAAGGGCTCTACATGCAATTAACTCGAAGTCGAGGCTGATGCTGATGGTGCACCTGCCCGGCTGCAGTCATTGCGAGGCCATGAAAAATGATTGGATTGCTCTCAAGGATCACCTCCCTCCCGGAATAGTCGTTGCTGCAGTGCGCGCCGGCACTGATGCGCATAAGCAACTGCCTGCGGACGTGCAGGAGAAGGCCGAGAAGGGCTATCCACTTGTTGTCGCCATAACAACGAAGGGGGAAGTAGTCGAGTACGAGTCGGGGTCCGGAGAGCCTGACGGCGAGTTCAGAACGACGAATGACATGAAGGCTTTCGCCATGAAGGTGCTGGGCGGTGCAGCTCCACAAAAGGGGGGGAGGAGGAGGAGGACAAGGAAGTCCCGACGACGGAAATCAAGGAAGCGGACAAGGCGAAGGCGGCGGGCCAGACCCAGGACACGTCGACGGAAGCACCGGAGGCGATGAACCTATTTAGCAAACCCAAGACCCGCCACCCCCATCAGTACTAGCGCGATCCCTGTGTAGCCTGTCGCTCTAATAGACTCCCCGTAAAACACTTTTGCCCCAAGGGCCGTCAGCGCGACCCCGAGGCCGGCCGCTCCGCGCACGTATCCCGCGTTAGGGGCCGCGGCGATGGCCGATATGATTAGAACATGGAATGTAGCGAAGAGGGTGCCTGCTCGAATCGACTGCACCATTCCCCGGCGCGGGAGGATCCGTCCCGTTGCGAACCAGGCGAGGGCAGCGACCGTGAGCGTCTGTGTGATTGCGCTCGAGAAGAGCAGCGGCGGTAGCTGCGAGCGACCGCCAACAGATAGCGCGTGCTTGGTCAGCAGGTCCTTCGCCGACATGATGGCCGCCGCCAGCAAAGCATATGTCAGCCACCCTCGGTGAGGGGTGCCCCCCTTCGTCTCACGAGCGCGTTTCGCCTGTCCGCCCAGGAGCGCTACTCCAGCGACTACGAGGGCAATGGACAGTACCTGCGTCAGCCCGAGGGGAGAGCCCAACAAATAGTGGGAGAAGATTGCCGTGATCGCCGCCTGGGAGATGAAAACCCCACTCGTATATCCGGCGTTCGGTGCTTTCGAGATCGAAACCACAATGAGCGCGCTCGTGAGACCAGCGAGAACCCCCGCCGCCAGGCCTACGGGGTGAAGGCCTATGCGAGCTCCGGAAGCCAGCATTCCTATCGCAATCAGGCAGGAGCTAACTGCGTTGTAGGCGGAGGCGAACGGGAGTGGGCTCTCGTGTCGAACCGCACCCGCCACGACTATGTTTCTAGCGGCCATGGCGACCGCAGCCAGTACGCTTAGCGAGAGCCAGTCCATTCCTTAACTGTAGGAGGGATAAATAGCCGCCTAGTCACGAAGGACTAGGTAGCCCCCGCCAGCTACAAGAACCATGCCGATCCCCCGCAGCCAATCGAAGTTTTTGTTCGAGATCAGGTACATGGCTACAGCCCCGACTGCTAGCGAGATGAAAAGACGAGTCAGCCGGTACCCCACTACTCCATGGTGATCGAGCAGGCTGGCTCCAACCAGTCCTGCGCCTGCCCCATACAGAGACATCAGACCTAGTAGAGACAGATCGTGCGTAGCTAGTTTCTTCATCCCCTTGCCAACCTCCAGGATTCCTCCCCAGCCGTTGCGCACGAACACAAAGACAAGCAAGGCAACAAAGGTTAGGAGAGCATCAAATACGGCTATCTCTATTGGGGAGAACTCCTTCAACAGGTCCTTCTCGTATTTTGACGACAACCATCCGATCACGGCAGTCACCAGAAAGAATATCCTGAGAGAATGGGCTGACTTCAGCAGCCGTTTCATGTGTGTACACGCAACATGAAATTGACGGCGGGTGCTGGGTATCCTGCCCGCCACTCCACCAGTCATGTCTACCCCCGCATCAACGAAGCTTCCCCAGATCGTCCATGAGCGCCCCGCCTCGGCTGAGGGTGGGCGAGGGGCGATCTGGGATCAAATTGTCCAGCATCTGCAGACGCATGGATGGCCCAGCCAGGACGTTAACTCTACGTCGGCGCCTGCCCCAGCAGCGAGTCCTTCCGATCCGCCGCCCGCGACCCCGCCCGCATGATGCCGCCCGCAGTCCTGATGCCAATATCATTTTCTTTTCTGATGCGGTCGATAACTCTAGTGCGTCTGAAAATTGATTAGGCTCCTTCCCCCATGTTCGTCTCAGTAATGGCGTTTCGCTCGATCAGGTTGCTCGCCTTCACCGCCAAGGATGTTATGCCCAAGAGGAGGGATCCGGATGCCAAGGCGTCATTCCAGGTCCAGATGTTCGGGGTGGGGGAAGATGGAGAGACCAGCAGTCTTACGGTAACTGGGTACAAACCGTTCTTCTATGCGCGCGTTGGCGACGACTGGACGGCGACGCAGGTGCATGCTTTCGTGTCTCAGATGGAGGAAGACATGGATGGGGACTACGAGGGTTCCATCACAGGAAGCAGGCTAGTCACCAGGAAGACATTGTACGGGTTCGACGGGGGAAAGGCGCACCGATTCGTCAGGCTTCAGTTCGCGAATGAGAGGAGCATGAGGAAGGCCAAGCAGCTGTGGTACTTGCCAGCGTGCGGCAATCGTAGGGAGCCAGTCCTCAGTCCAGACGGCTACGATTACGAAGGCTGCGGAACTCGGCTGTATGAGGCCCAGATACCACCGCTTCTTCGAATGTTCCACATCCAGGAGATCAGTCCATCTGGGTGGATCAAGATCCCGCTGTCCAAGGCCAGAAGACCGCGCTCGAAACGCACCACGTGTGCGTGGGAGGCCAGCGTGGCATACGAGCACATCGAGGCGCAGCCAGACAAGGAGGCACGCGTGCCATACAAGATCTGTAGCTTTGACATTGAGGCATCCAGCAGTCACGGGGATTTCCCGCTGCCTAAGAAGAACTACAAGAAGCTAGCTACAGATCTAGTAGATTTCTGGCGGATCAAGAAAGGTCGGCGCCCGAAGAGCACGATGCAGATGGACGATGGGGACCTAGCTGGGATCGTCGGTGAGGCCATCACTCATGAGCATGGGAAGTGGGAAGGGAAGGTTGACAAAGTCTACGTGAAGAGCCGCCCTGCAGACGCTGCACTGAGCGTTGCTCTGACCAAATGGGTGAACTGTCCCTACGTCAAAAAGCGGAAGGCAGATGACGGTGATGAGCCCAAGCTTAGCCAGATAGAAGATCCGGAGGAGACCATCGCCAGGACGCCGAGGCTGACTCTCCGCCCCGACGCCGCGGCCGCGAAGGCGCTCGAGGCGGGACCCTTGGCGGTGCTGAGATGCACCGATATTGGGCGGGAGTTGAAGATAGAGGCCCTTACCCAGACACTGACCAAATGTTTGCCTGATCTCAGGGGAGACGAGGTGACATTCATTGGCTCAACGTTCTTCCGGAACGGAGATACGGTTCCGTACCTGAATCACTGTGCGGTGAAGGACAAGTGTGACGATTTGCCGGGCACAGCCAACAGTCAGATCGACTGCTATGATACGGAGAAGGAGGTGCTGCTGGCATGGACCGAACTGATCCAGAAGGAGGATCCGGACATAATCATCGGGTACAACATCTTCGGGTTTGACTACAGCTTCATGTACGCCCGTGCTCAAGAACTGGGCTGCGTCAGGGCGTTTCTTCGGCTATCCCGGAACAAAGGCGAAGTGTGTCTCAGCAGCAAATGGGATTGCTCCTCGGGGAAGATGCGAGAGGGTCTGCAGGAAAGCAAGGTGTTCCTAGCCAGTGGAGAGCATCAGCTCAGCTACCCCGCCATTGCGGGTCGCCTGCAGATTGATCTGTATAACGTCCTGAGGCGCGACTATCAACTAACTCAGTACAAGCTGGACTATGTTGCCAGCCAGTTTATCGGAGACAGAGTAAGTGCGATCACTCACGCGGATGGAAGAACGCTGGTAAAGAGTGGAAACCTAACGGGACTCACGACCGGGAGCTTCATCAGCTTTGAGGAGGAGGCGCACTCAATCGATGCCTATAGGGATGGACAGAAGTTCGAGGTGACGGACATAGAACGAGCGGACGGGTCGTTCTGGATCGACAGCGAGGAGCACCCGGACATGACGAAGAAGGTGAGGTGGGGACTGGCAAAGGATGATGTAACGCCTCAGGACATCTTCCGGATGACCCGAGAGGGACCTGGTCCCAGGTCGATGATCGCGAAATACTGCATTCAGGACTGCAATCTGGTCCAACATTTGCTCAGGAAGATCGACGTCCTCACGGGGTACATTGAGATGTCTAGCCTCTGCAGCGTACCGATGGAGTTCTTGGTGATGAGAGGTCAGGGAATCAAGCTGACGAGCTACATCTCGAAGAAGTGTCGCGAGAAGAATACATTGATGGAGGTGATCGATAAGGGCAAGAGCGATGACGCGTACGAGGGTGCGATCGTTCTGGAGCCGAAGTGTGATCTGTACTTGGAAGACCCTGTGGCGTGCGTGGATTTCAGTTCTCTGTATCCGTCCTCTATGATCAGTGAGAACATCTCACACGACAGTAAGGTCTGGACGAAAGAGTATGATCTGTGCGGGAATCTGGTGGCAGAGACGGGAGAGCAGAACGAGGCAGGGGAGTTCATCTACGACAACCTGCCGAAGTACAAGTACGTGGATATCTCCTACGACACCTACCTGTGGAGGCGCAAGAGCGCGAGGCCAGGCGCAGCTATGGAGAAGCGGAAGGTTGGCAACAAGGTGTGCCGGTTTGCGCAGTTCCCCGAGGGCAGGGGAATCATGCCGTCAATATTGGAGGAGCTGTTGGCGGCGAGAAAGGCGACCAGGAAGATGATTCCCAAGCAGAAGGACGAGTTCATGAAGAATGTTCTCGACAAGAGGCAGCTGAGCATCAAGGTCACCGCTAACTCGATGTACGGACAGACTGGTGCCAAGACGAGTTCGTTCTATGAGCAGGATTGTGCCGCTTCTACGACATCCGCGGGCAGGAAGCTCCTGACGTACGCGCAGAGGGTCATTGAAGAGGCGTATTCGGAGCAGGAGATAGAGGTAGAAGGAGAGTTGGTGCGGATAAACGCGGAGTACGTCTATGGCGACACCGATTCAGTGTTCTTCAAATTCAATCTGCGAGAGCTGACTGGCCAGAAGATTACGGGGAGGCGAGCACTGAAGATGACCATCCATCTCGCCAAGGAAGCGGGTGCTTTGGCTACGAAGTTCTTGAAGGCGCCCCACGATTTGGAGTATGAGAAGACGTTCTTGCCATTCTGCCTCTTATCGAAAAAGCGGTATGTGGGAATGCTGTATGAGGAGGATCCGGACAAGTGTAAGCGGAAGAGCATGGGTATTGTCCTGAAGCGGCGGGATAATGCGCCTATCGTGAAGGATGTGTATGGAGGTGTTATCGATATCCTAATGAAGGACAAGGACATCGAGAAGGCGGCAGCGTTTATGCAGGAGTGCTTAGCGAAGATCGTGGCGGGCGAGTACGGCATCGAGAAGCTGATTATCACGAAGTCACTGCGATCCGGATACAAGAACCCTCAGCAGATCGCACACAATGTGTTGGCAGAGCGCATCGGCCGCAGAGACCCGGGAAACAAACCTAGACCTGGTGACCGAATCGCGTTTGCCTACATCGTGAATCCGGACAAGAAGGCTTTGCAGGGAGATAGGATCGAGACACCGGAGTACATCGCGCAGCGGAGGCTGAAGCTGAACTACACGTTCTACATTACAAATCAGATCATGAAACCGCTGCAGCAGGTGTTCGCGCTAGTTCTGGAGAGGCTGCCCGCGTTTGAGCGATTGAAACGCGGGGGCGTGATTGGCTGGGAGAGGGAGTTGGCAGCGTTACGCGAGTCCCAGCCAGATGAGGAGAAGCGGAAAAAGAAGGAGGAGAGCATGAGGAACAAGGAGGTGAAGTCTCTGCTGTTTGATGACTATCTGAAGACTGCAGATCGGTCTAGGACAGGTGATCAGTCGATTGGGGGCTTCTTTGCGGCGTTGTGCTAGACAACCACGCAGACGGGTGCAATCACGCTTGCCTACTCTTCGTCTCGCTTCTCGACCTCATAAAACCTGGAATCAGATATGCCATACGCGCTCTTTGTGGCGGCGGCCCTCGCCCTCGCCCTCTCCCGCTTCGCCTTTCTTTTTCTTTCGCGTTCCCGCTGCTCGGCCTGATGCGCTTCCATCCACTGCGCGTCCTTCATGCCTCCCATGTAGTACCTCGTTCTCCTACGCGCTCGCCTTGACTTGCCCGAGCGCTTCCGGCGTCTGTACGCTCGTGATGGTCGCACATAAGAGCGTTTCTTCGTCTTGCGGCGAGCCATAGTACACTATTCCTATAAAAAAACGCATGTGGTGTTGGGTAGAGGTGTACCTCCTAGTAGCACAGCCAGAACCCAAGAGCGCGCAGGACGATAAAATGTGGACGATCAATATACATGCCGGATTCGGGTCCTAGGACCGGGATACGGGTGGACGATGTCGAAGTAGCCCCGCGGCTTCGTCATCGGCTGTCGGAGGCGGCAAGGCGCTGGCGGAGACGTAAAGGACTCACGCGGCGATGGCGACGGCGCTCAGGCCGGGGACCTAGGTATCCGGTGGCTACTGCAGTCGATGAGGCATCTCCCATATCAGACGATGACTGCATCGTAGCCTTGGAGCGTACAAAAAACGACTATAATTATATTGAACGCGAGTTAGATAGATGGAAGATACTATGGCAGGATCATGAGTTTTTTGCACCTGTCAGGGAGAGCGGCGGGAGGCTAAAACTAAAGTACGATCATACAGGGGCAGGCCCGAATAAGTTCGAAATTTTAGAGGTCCTACTGAAAGAGCTGAATGGCCTAATTGTATCGTACAAGGCTGCCGATACCTCCGCTGCCTGCATAGAGATAAGAAATGACAACGAGGATGTTTACAGGGATGTAGAGTTTATAAAGAAGTACGACGAAAAGCTGGAGAAGGTGCTAGCGGCGCGGCAAGCGATCGTCTGGGCCGGTAGGTCGTATGGGGACCCAGCTGATCCCCATTACGAGGAGATGGAATCGCTCATGCTGGCCGATAGGCAGATGAAGGCGAGGAGGGAGGAGCGGGCCGACGAAGAAAGTAATGCACGTACGACCATTGGTAGAGACGGGCTTCTAATGAATACGTATGATCCAGCGACTGGGTCCCATACCGTTAAAAATGTGCGCGGACGCACTTTTTCGCCAGGGCGGTGGGCCACGCGTGGGCTCGCAGGGCGAGTCGGTCCTGGTGCACGAAGCCGACGCAGGAGGAAGCGGCCTCGGAAGAAGACTAGGGCCAAGAAAAGACCGAGATCCAGGTCTACGAGGGGACGCCGCCACCGACGCTAAGAGAGTGCAGACGCATCCGTGCGTTAGGAAGGATTAGTGCATCTTGCGAGCCAGTTCCCCAGCAATAGGCCTGCGCCATTCACCGCAATGTCGCTGGACCGTCCGAACCACCAGTTAGCGTTTTCTTTTTCGAACTCTGCCGCGTCGCATCCGCCCCAGCCGCCCAGCCAGCTTGGTCTCGCCTTGCCCAGCCAGTGCTCCACGAGTTCCCAGGCGATCCCGCAACCGAATGCAACGATGCCCAGGTTTCGTCCGGGGAAAAAGTAGCCGGTCAAAGTGAATAGCGCTAGGTGGGTAAGCGACCAGCCGTCGAGGTCCCAGATATGGAGTTTAGCGCTGAGGGGGTCCCGAAACTTACCCTGACAGCGCACATGCCCGTATGCCCCGATAGCAATGATGGCCGCGATAAGCACT
>MDSW01017458.1_pt1 | contig 13493 bp, 16 predicted proteins | sample 811171 | NCBI WGS metagenome assembly MDSW01 (sample SAMN05326641, study PRJNA326480) | marine metagenome | isolation source: seawater | place: Atlantic Ocean: North West | collected 2012 | reverse complement strand
GACTTTATAAAAGCCCGGGTGGCGGAATTGGTAGACGCAAGGGACTTAAAATCCCTCGAGAGCAATCTCGTGCCGGTTCGACTCCGGCCCTGGGCAAATGAGAAGTGTAATATTTTTCATCACTGTATGCTTGCTGTCGGCTTGTAGTAAAATACCTGCTCCATCAGTTATTTCTCCGACACAAAATAGTAATATTCATAGTGTGAGCTATGGCGATGAACCAAATAATTATCAAAAAATTCTTAAGGATTATCTAATAAAAACTCTTAAAGATTATAGAACTGCAAAAGTCGAATTCATAAATGAGCCAGCAAAATCTAGTATAGATCATTTGGGTGATACATATTCTGGTTATAGAGTGTGTCTGTCAATAAATGAACAAAGAGGAGATTATTACTTAGGATATAGAAATCATTTTTTTATGATAAATAATAACAGTGTAAGCCTTCATTTGTTCGACTCGGGACTTCTCACAATACCATTTGAATATTGTGTTACACGTAATATATCGAATGAAATATTCATAGATGACATACCCGAAACCAAAGAGGATATCATGGTTGAGAAGATGGATAAAATTAAAACTGCTAAAGTAGATGAGAAGCCTAGTCTTGGTAATACATATATATCATGTAGTTTTGAGGATATCATAAGCACGTATGTTTTTAATGAGAATAAAAATACGTTTCAGTTGATTAATAAACTAGAAGTAACTGATTTCAATGTAAATTTTAATGAAGCATTCATCGTAGCAACACTAAATGAGTCTGAATTAACAATAAATAGAGTGACAGGTAAAGCGACGCTTTTAGTTAACTCTCTCCAAAATGGCGAGTGTAAACTAACTGATAAAACAAAATTCTAAATATGAATATAAAAGACATAATAATCAACAGTCTCAATGAATCTACTAAGGTAAATACTGAATCTGAATTTGATAAGGATTTTTTAGCAAACCTAGAAATCGCATCCAATCTTCTAATAGATACATTTAATAATCATGGTAAAGTGCTTTTAGCTGGTAATGGAGGGAGCGCTGCTGATTCACAACATATCGCTGCAGAATTTATGGGTAGATTAAATTTCGATAGAGATCCTCTTCCAGCAATTGCACTTACTGCAAACACTTCTAATCTCACTTGCATTGCAAATGATTATGGTTATGATCATATTTTCTCAAGACAGGCGCAAGCTCTTGTGCAACAAAATGATAGCCTAATTGTTTATAGTACGTCTGGTAAATCTTCAAATATTATTAAGCTAGTTAAAGAAACAAGAGATAAAGTTAGGCATATAATTGCGCTAACTGGGACTTACAAAGATGACTTAGCTCAGTATTCTGATGTTGTAATTTCTGTTAATTCGAATAAAACAACACGCATTCAAGAAATTCATGCAATTGCTGGACACATCATGTGCGAATGTGTGGAAGAAACCTTGTTCAAACGAACGAAAAATTGATAACTATTGATGTTTATTCAATAACACATTATATTTATTAGACAGTGTCATTAGAGGGTGAAATATGAAATCAGATATAGAAATAGCGCAAGCTGCAAAACTAGAAAAAATATCAGAAATTGCAAGTAAATTAGACATACCAGAGGATTCGCTTGAGCCGTTTGGGCATTACAAAGCAAAAATATCTCTAGAATATCTTAACTCACTAAACTCAAATCCAGATGGTAAATTAATTCTCGTCACAGCAATTAGTCCTACGCCAGCAGGTGAGGGTAAAACTACAACATCTGTCGGACTTGGAGATGCACTAAATCATATAGGTAAGAAAGCGCTTGTAACAATTCGTGAGCCTTCTTTAGGTCCAGTTTTTGGTATGAAAGGTGGTGCTGCAGGCGGAGGTATGTCGCAAGTTATCCCAATGGAAGATATTAATCTTCATTTTACTGGTGACTTTAACGCAATCCAGCTGGCAAATAATCTTCTAGCAGCAATGCTTGATAATCATATTCATCATGGCAATTCACTTGGCATAGACGTAAGAAGAGTTTCCTGGAAAAGGGTACTTGATATGAATGACCGTGCTCTTAGGAGCACAGTTTGTTCACTCGGATCTGTTGGCAATGGTTATCCAAGACAAGATGGTTTTGATATTGTCGTAGCCTCTGAAATTATGGCAATTTTTTGCTTAGCAACATCTATTACAGATTTAAAAGAAAGATTAGGTAAAATTGTAGTTGCATATACACGTGAACGCAAACCGATTCTAGCAAGAGATATAAACGCTCATGGTGCAATGACTGTTTTGTTAAAAGACGCAATGAAACCTAATCTCGTCCAAACATTAGAGAACAACCCAGCAATGATTCACGGTGGCCCGTTTGCTAATATTGCTCACGGATGTAACTCCGTCATCGCAACTAAAGCGTCATTAAAGCTAGCTGACTATGTTGTTACAGAAGCTGGATTTGGAGCTGATCTCGGTGCTGAAAAATTCCTTGATATCAAATGCAGGAAAGCTGATCTTAAGCCATCTGTTGTGGTGTTGGTTGCTACAATACGTGCATTAAAATATCATGGCGGATGTTCATTAGATGAATTAAATAAAGAAAGCACTGATTTCTTATCTAAGGGGTTAACCAACCTAGAGAGACATGTTAAAAATCTCAAAGATCATTATGGGTTACCAGTTGTAGTTGGAATCAACGGATTTAGCTTTGATACTGATAAAGAAAAAGATCTGTTAAAAGCAAAGTCTGAACAATTGAATGTACCTATTGTTTCCTCGACTCATTGGGCAGATGGTGGAGCAGGTGCAAAAGAATTAGCTGAGACCGTTGTTAAAACTATCGAAGAATCAGAAAATAACTTTAAATTTCTATATCCGGATGAAATGTCACTTTGGGATAAAATGGAAACCATTGCGAAAAAAATATATGGTGCATCTGGAATATCTGCACCAGCAAATGTCAAAAAACAAATTGATGAATTACAATCTAATGGCTATGGTGAATTCCCAGTATGCGTTGCAAAAACACAGTACTCTTTTTCTACCGATCCTTCAATGCGAGGAGCGCCGAGTAATCATGAGATACCAATCAGAGAAGTTAGACTGTCTGCAGGAGCTGAATTCGTAGTCATGGTATGTGGTGATATTATGACAATGCCAGGCCTACCAAAGGTACCTGCTGCTGAACGTATCGATATAGACGATGATGGAAACATTATCGGCTTATTCTAGCTAAAAATTACTCTTATAGTTCGATACAAGGTAACCTACAAATGTAGTATTATCTACATCTGTGGAACTCATTTTAGAATCATTTAATAAAATTTTTATCCTTGATGAAAGTTATCTTGAGATTGTAATACTCTCACTATATATTTCATTATCTGCAGCTATATTTTCCTCATTTATATCTATATATCTTGTTAGTTATATCGCTACCTCGAATTTTCCTGGGAAAGGCTTCATTATTATATTAATTAATACATTAATGAGTTTACCTCCTGTGGTTGTTGGCTTGGTACTCTATATAATTTTCTCTGCCTCTGGATTGTTAGGATTCATGGATATTTTATATTCACCAGCGATTATGATAATTGCACAATTTATAATTATTACACCTATTATAATGTCTCTCTCGTTAAAGGCTCTCTCAGATCAATACAATCTTTTGAATGAATATTTTTTATCACTTAGAGCTTCAAAAACTAAAATTAGAAGAACAATAATATTTGAATCAAGGTTTAATCTGCTTATTGTAATCCTTACAGGTTTTAGTAGAGCATTATCTGAGGTAGGCGCTGTTATAATAGTTGGTGGAAATATTGATAATTTAACAAGAGTAATGACAACTAGCATAGTATTAGAAACTTCTAGAGGTGAACTTTCATTAGCGTTAAGCTTAGGAATTTCACTTTTATCGATTGCTCTTTTTATGAATATTCTAATCTCATTATTAAAATTAAAAATCCTATGACAAAGATTTACTCAATTCAGAATGCTTCATACCAAATTGATACTAAAAAAATAGTTAATGATATCACCTGTGACATTAAGGAGGGTATTACAGTTATCAGTGGTCCAAATGGAGCAGGTAAGACAACCTTTCTTAAATTACTATTTGGTATAATATCACCTTCATCAGGGACAATCGAAAGATATTTTAATGTCCATGAAACAGAGATGTCATTTGTATTTCAAGAACCTGTATTTCTCAATAGAACAGTAGAGGATAATCTTAAGCATATACTTTACTGTAAATCTATAAATAAAAAAAACTGGGATAAAATAATTAATACTAGTCTCACTAAGTATTCATTAGAGCACTTACTTAAATTACATATAAAAAATTTATCCGGAGGAGAGCTACAGCTTCTGTCACTTATTCGAAGTATTTTAACAAGGCCAAAGATATTATTTTATGACGAACCTACAAATAATTTAGATCATCAAAATATTGAGCGTGTAACCCAAATTATCAAGGAGTTACAAAATCAAGGGTCATCATTGATTATGGTCAGCCATAATGATATTTTTCATGACGATACTTTAGTCAATAAACTTTTAATCAAAAGAGGCGCTATTCAATATGAGTAATTTTTTAAAGATTTTCTTATTATTTTTTTTCAGTGTGAATATCTTGTTCGCAGATTCAGTTACGATCCAATCAACAACTTCAACAAGGGATTCAGGGCTATATAAATATTTACTACCTTATTATCCAAATTTCAGAAATGTTGAAATCAAAGTCATAGCTGTTGGTACAGGCCAAGCAATTATGAATGCGCAAAACTGTGATGGTAATATTTTGATTGTTCATGACGAAAAAAGAGAGGATATATTTATGGCTAATAATTATGGAAGTGAGAGACATAGTCTTATGTACAATGATTTCGTGATTATTGGTCCAAACGAAGACAGTGCTAGAGTATATGGCTCAAGTTCAGTTTTAGAGGCATTTTCAAAAATATATGAAAATAAGCGCATTTTCATTTCTAGGTCTGACTCAAGTGGTACGCATGCTGCAGAAATAAAAATATGGAGTCAACTTGGTATCAATCCCGCAAAGTATAGTGGTAAATGGTATTTAGAATCTGGACAAGGTATGGGTCCATCGCTAAATATTGCCATTTCTTTGAATGGATACATTTTTTCTGACAGGTCATCATGGCTACGATTTAATAATAAGGAAAGCCATCAAATCTTATATAGTAACTATAAGGAGCTTAAGAACACTTATTCAATGATTCTTGTTAATCATGAAAGGTGCAGTAATTTAGATTATAACCTTTCCAGAGATCTTTATGATTGGCTGAAGTCAGATGCTGCAGCTTCTCTCATTAGAGGCTACAAAATTAATAAACAATCCGTATTTTATATAGATTAATTACATAATATATATTATACGAACATATGATAAAGAAAACTAGAATATAAATTAGATATAGCCTATTCTATTTCTTTAAGATGATAAGGAAATCATAGATATGACAGATTTACATGTAGTACTTGGTAACCAATTGTTTCCGTTGAAGTACATCAAGAAAAACAAAATCAGCACAATCTTTATGAAAGAAGACTTACGGTTGTGCACATACCAAAAACACCATAAACAAAAAATTATACTATTTCTTTCAGCAATGAGATCATATAGGGATTCATTGATTGCAAATAAAATAAAAGTACATTACGAAGAATTAAATATAGATAATTCAATAAGTTACCTGGATTCTTTAAAAAGTTATATTAAAAAGAATAAAGTAAAATCCATAAGTTTGTTTGATGTTGAAGATAAATGGTTTGAAAAGGAATTAAATAAGATCAGAAAAGTAGGCATTGAACTAGTATATATAGACACACCTATGTTCATCACAAAAACTAGCGAATTTGTTAAGATGTGCCCTCAACGCAAGAAACCAAAGTACAAAATGACAGATTTTTATATTAGTCAGAGAAAAAAATTAGGTATTTTATGTGAAAATGACACACCAATTGGGGGTAAATGGACATATGATACTGAGAATAGGAAAAAGATACCGAAAACCATCAAGCCACCTCCTCTACTTAATATTAAAAAAACTAATCATACGAAAAAAGTCACTCAAGATGTTGTTAAAATATTTAAGAATCATGTAGGTGAAGTCGATTACTTCAATTACCCTACTACACGTGAACAAGCATTAAAAAACTTAGATTATTTTATAGATCATAAGTTTATGAATTTCGGTGATTACGAAGACTCGGTAGATGATAGATCTCACCTCTGGTTTCATTCTAATCTCAGCTCATCGCTTAATATTGGTTTAATAACTCCTGAAGATATAATGAATAAAATCAGAAACTTAAAAGATATTCCTATAAACTCTTATGAAGGATTTTTAAGGCAAATAATTGGCTGGAGAGAATTTATGAGGTGCCTATATAATCAAGAGAGTGTCGCTATGGAAAAAGGTAATTTTTTTGATCATAAGAACCAACTACATAAAAATTGGTATACGGGAGAAACTGGACTCGATCCACTTGACTATACTATCAAGAATGTCATTAAGTATGCTTATTCTCACCATATTGAAAGACTAATGATACAAGTTAATCTGATGAATTTATGTGAAATTAAACCAAAATTTGCTTATAAATGGTTTATGGAGATGTACATTGATTCATCAGACTGGGTAATGACCCCAAATGTATATAGTATGGGTCTATTTTCGGACGGTGGAATAATGGCAACTAAGCCATATATATGTGGTTCCAACTATATTTTAAAAATGATGCATTTTAAAAAAGGTGAATGGTGTGAAATTATGGACGGCTTGTATTGGCGGTTTATAGATAAATATAGAGGCTTTTTTAGAACTAATCCTAGATTAAATATGATGGTTAATCTATTTGATAAAATGTCTAGTAAGAAGAAGAGTCGAATCCTTATAAAGGCTAATGAATTTATTCAAACGAATACAAAATGATTAAAGTATTATTTAATGACAGCTGCTCTATTTGCTCGAAGGAGATAAATCACTATAAATCCTTAGATAATAAAATAAATTGGATAGATATCAATGACTTAACATTATCAACTAAACTAACTGGTAAGAGCCATAGACAGCTTCTGAGAAGGTTACATGTTGTAGAAAATGATAAAGTCTATGACGGGGTTCAGGCTTTCATAATAATGTGGAAGAATATTCCAAAGTACAAATGGCTTGGAAACTTCGTTGCATTGCCATTGATTTATCATGTAAGCTTAATAATCTATGAATTTATAGCTCTTATGTTATATCTAAAGAATAGGCATCAATTGAATGAAAAAAAGTGATCTTCCTGAGAAAATATGCCATTTTTGCGGCAGACCATTCAAATGGAGAAAAAAATGGGAGAAGGTTTGGGATGATGTCAAATTCTGTTCAAAAAAATGTAGAAGCCTCTCATCGTTAAAAAAATTTAGAAATACTTAGCATAAAAATATTTACGCCATCATTTTCGCCTTTAGTGTCACCATTAGAATAATGAAATAAATTAAGAACCGATCTATATCTATCTCTCTCGTACCCTAACCCAAATCGTGATTCAAATTGATAATTCGAACCTAAATCAGCACCACCAATTGAATCATTATTATGAATAGATAGACCTAAACCAATGTCTAAAAAACTATGATCTGTAACATACTTCCTTAGAATTCTAGAATAAGTGATTGATAAATTCGATGAGTCCTCTGATGAACTTGCAAATTGACTTTGAAGTGCAGTCAAATCATTCTCTCGATTATCCCAGATATTCAGTGCGGTATCAGATAAGTATTTAAAATTATATTTGGAGCTGATAGACAGGATTTTTTGGTATGAGAGCCTATATGCGACAAAATCACCCCCATAGGGCCCACCACCATCACCTATACCTATACCTAGAAAATATTTATTGTCACTAATATTTACTGAATCAATTCTCTCACCTGAAAAAACAAATCCGGGATAAATCAAAAATAAAAATATAAGATATCTAGGTTTCATCTATTTTTTCTATAAATCCATGGTTCGACTGAATTAGCCTCTGCCCATAGACCTTTTTTATGCATTCTAGCATATTTTTCTAAATTATTAAGGTAAGGGTTATCTCTGAAAGTTTTATAAATCCATGCATTACCCGACTTTATCATTTTTGCATTCACAAAAATTGATTCATTCTCATTGTGGATATATATTTCTCCCAAGTGTCTATTATATCTATCTTTTTTGCTCGTATTTATGTAAACGGATTTATCTAAAACTAGATTTGTTAAAAAGTTCTTACTTCGTACACCGTAAATTTGTTTCAGTTCTGGTGCATCTATATAACTTAAACGAATTTTAATATGCTTATTTTCCGTCTTAACCCAGACAGTATCTCCATCAATTACCTTTATAACTTTTGCCTCATACTGATCAGCAAATGAAATATTTGATAAGATAATTAAAATTAGAATCAGATATTTTTTAAAAAACATGATATCTCTTGTGAGAAAGTTTCGATATCCACTAGGAAAGAGTCGTGTCCTTGAATGCAATCCAAGCTTTTATATGTTACCTTTGTTGAATCAGTAGAGAGATATTCCGCTAATTCTTTTTGCTGATTTTTTGGAAATAATACGTCTGACTCAACCCCAAGCACTAAAGCATTCTCAAGTCCAGTTTTACCTAGAACCTGCTCTGAGGATGAGCCATAATCAATAATATCAAACCAATCAATTGATCTAGAGAGATACAGATAACAATTTGCATCGAATACATCCTGAAATTTAATAGCTAAATGTTCAAGATATGATTCAATTTCGAACTCAAAGCTAGTGTTTTCTATCCCAAAAGTATTCTGAGTTATATTATTTTTAGAGGATTTTTTTCTTCCGAAACGTTGAGACCACTCTTTGGCAGATCTGTAAGAAATCATTCCTAATTTTCTGGCTATTCTTACTCCATTCAGCGGAGGATTGTCAGGTGCATAATATCCATTATTCCAGAGAGGATCCTTTCTTATGACTTCGCGTTGCAACGAACGTATTGCAATCGCGTATGGTAGTGACTCAAAGGCAGTAGAAATAGCGATTAAATTTCTAACAAATCTATTATTTTGAATAACTAGAGCTAACGCATGCATACCGCCCATAGATGGGCCAACAAGTGTATGAACTGTATCAATAGCCAGTTTATCAAGTAGTAGTTTCGAAGCTTGTGCCATGTCATCTATAGTTAGTTCTGGAAACGTTAACCTGAAAGGCTCTCCATTCATTTCATTAATAGAGGCTGGCCCTGTGGAACCGAAACAACTGCCAAGGGAATTAATACATATAACAAAGAATTTATTTGTATCAATAGCTTTCTCAGGACCCACTATTCCTTCCCACCATCCAGGTTTAGAATTAGCGGGGCTTGAAGCTACATGTGAATTTGCACTGAGACCAGTTAAAATGACAATCACGTTATCTTTATTGCTTGACAATTTCCCCCAAGTCTCATACGCCAGCACGGGGTTTATTAGTACTCCTCCCCTTTTCATTTTCATGGTGCTCGCAATAGCAGCTGTATGAATACCTTTATTTGTTTGTTCAAATAAATTTACTACTTTATTCTCTGATTTTTTCATATGTGGATAGTATTATGATTAAGCTGCCAATTCAATCGCAAGATTATTAAGTAAGAATTTTGTATTGATATTTGACTTAATGTTTTTCTTAATAATTGGAATCTTATTGTAAATATTCGTCAATTTTTTAATAGTCTGACTGTCACTCTGATCAGCCGTTTTACGTAACGACATTTTACAACTATAAATAATATACTCAGTAATGATGTGAAGAATCAAGTTAGTGTCCAATTTCCCCCAGTCATAAGATACATCTATAGGGTCAAGGGATTTATCAAGAAGCCCATCAATTTTTGATTTTATCCGATCAATATGGTTTTCTATATCGAATTCCTTATCTATACTCATTAAAAAAGGGTGTTTCATAAAAAAGAAACTTTGAAAACTAGAATCTTTTATTATTTCAAATTTAGGTTCATGTGATATGACTTGGCATCTACTTTTTATTGTTTCATGAATACTATCAAGATAACTTGTTATTAGAAAAAATGTACAATTTGAAGATACTTCCTCAAGCGTTTTAAGGAGAGCCGAGGATGCCTCATTATTCATGTTCGAAGCGCTATTTAATATAACGATTTTTTTATCCTTATGTGCAGATATTTGTGTAAAAGAAATGACATCCCTTATTTGATTGATAGTTATTTCATTACCAACTTTATTAGATTCTATGCTTTCAAGTAATCCATATTCTCTCATAAGAAGATCTCTATTTGACAAAGAAGTTATTAGGCTTCCTGTTTTGTCAGTAACAGGAAGTGAAACATATTTAATGTCAGGATTTTCAAGTATTTTATTATCTGAAATACCCATAAATTGACTAATCACACTAATTACTGACTCATAGCGATATTTTATATCAGATGATACTATCAAATAGTTTCTAGGCTGATTATCTAAGGTAATATTAGTCAGCATTATTTAAAAATATTTTGTTCAAATTTTGAAGCAAATCTTTTTTAGTCACTTCTTTTTTTCCAGATGTATTTATTCTGATAACATTTTCCATATTTAAGAAAACACCATCATAAGCATCTGATAATTGTTTCAAATAATCCAGACCTCTACTTTCAAATTTATCAGTTCTAGACCTTTTTGATATTCTTCTGAAACTTTCTTCTGGTTCTGTATAAAAGTATATTACATGATCGATATATTTTGAGAAAATGGAATCAAATATTGAATGAAACTTTTTTACTAGTTCATTTTGATTAACTATGCCTTGATAAACAAGTGTGGAATAATGAAATCTATCACAAATAACTGTCTTGTTAGCCTCTAGTGCTGGCAATATAACTTTTTTAAAGTTTTCATATCTAGAAGCATAGAACAATAAAGAATCAGTGAGATTATCAGTATTATTTTCCTCATCTAAGATAATAGATCTAATAGACTCTCCAAATTTAGTTCCACCTGGTTCCCTTGTTACAATATAATTAATTTTATTTTCCTCTAAAAAAGAGGTTATAGATTTTATTTGGGAGGATTTTCCCACACCTTCACTGCCCTCTATCACGATGAATTTATTCATAAATATACTTACTAAATAATTCCTCGAGCTGTTTTTTATGGCCAAATTTTCTTTTATGGATTTTATTAATAAACTGAATCCCTGTTACAGAGTTGCATATGAATGCACCATCATATTGAGATATATCTTTTTGCTTAATATTTTTTATAAAAATATACATTTTTTTTCTTTTAATAAAGCTTATAATTACATTTTTCATTATTCCATCTACGCCAGCATTAGACAAATCTGGAGTATAAAAATTATATTTATTTCCTGAAGCTTTATAAAAAAATATATTAGAAGAGATACATTCAATTATATTTTTATGTTTATCGACTAAAATATAATTATTATATTTATTTTTATCTACAAAAGTAAATCCTAGTATTTGTTCAAGTCTGTTGAGATGCTTAATTTTTGACAGGTATGGATTATTACATAGCTGATATTCAGAGTATCCTAATGATATTTGATTTGTGACTTTAGGTTTTAATAACTTTTTTTTAATAATATATAGGCGTGGCTTTATATCTTTATCATATACATAACCATGGTCTGATATTCCACGACTATATAAAATTTTAATGATACATTTTTTAGAATTCCCTATAGATTTTTTGATAGATTTTTCAATAAGTGTTCTCGATAAGACTTTAATGTTTAATTTCTTACATCCTGAGTTAAGCCTAATCAAGTGCTCCTTAAGGAAGAGAGGTTCTCCATTATTTACTAAAATAGTTTCAAAAAGGCCATCGCCATAATTAAACGCCCTATCATCAACTGGAATTGTTTTTGGGTTTATAAAGACTTGTGTTTTCAAATGGAATTAATCTTTGAATTTAGAAAAAATTAAAGATCCGTTTGTACCACCAAAGCCAAATGAATTGGATAAGGCAAAATTAATATCACAATCGATAGAAGATTCATGGTTTACATTCAAATCACAATTTTCATCTAGGTTTTCAATATTTATAGTTTGATGAATCTTGCCATTTAATATCGAAAGGATGCATACTATGGCCTCTACACCGCCTGCTGCACCCAAAAGGTGACCAATCATAGACTTTGTTGAATTGATAATAAGATTTTTCGAATGAGCTTTGAAAGTTTTCTTTACAGCTTCTAACTCCAAAATATCACCTGCAGGTGTGGAAGTCCCATGTGCATTAATATAATCAATGTTTGATGGATCTAAGTTTGCATCTTCAAGAGCTAATGTCATACATCTAGATGCACCCTCACCTGTTTCAGATGGAAGTGTCATATGATACGCATCTGCGCTCATGCCATAGCCCTTTATTTCAGCATATATCTTTGCACCTCTGTTTTTTGCGTGTTCCAATTCTTCCAGGACAATTACGCCCGCACCATCACCTAAAACGAAACCGTCTCTATCTTTATCCCATGGCCTGCTTGCTGTTTCAGGCGAGTCATTACGAGTAGACAACGCTCTGGCAGCTGCAAATCCACCCACACCTAAATCTGAGGTAGCCATTTCTGCCCCACCACACACCATTGCATCTGCATGAGAATATTGTATTTGTCTGAAACCCTCACCAATATTATGTGTTCCGGTTGTGCATGCAGTAACAATAGATAGATTAGGACCTCTAAAACCGTACTTGATAGATAAGTTACCTGAAATCATATTTATTATACTGGCAGGTACAAAAAAAGGTGATATTCTTCTTGAACCACTCTTGATAAATGTATCTCTAGTATTTTCGATGTTATATAGCCCACCAATGCCTGAACCAATTACAACACCGACTCTGTCAAGATTACATTGAGATTCTAATAATTTCGCATCAGCTATAGCGTCTATACCTGCAGCCATACCATATTGCATAAAAAGATCCATTTTTTTTAAATCCTTTTTATCGAAATATTTATCAGACTGAAAATCTTTTACAGATGCAGAGAATTTTACAGGTAGTTTATCAACATCTAAGAAATCAATGGTTTTAGCGCCTGACTTTCCTTCCAGAAGGGATTTCCAGAAGTCATCTTTGTTACATCCGATTGGTGTCAGACATCCTAAGCCGGTGACTACGACACGTTTTTTAGTCATAATTATTGATTAGCGTTAACGTAATCTATAGCTTCCTGAACAGAAGTTATTTTTTCAGCTTCTTCATCAGGGATTTCAGTTTCAAATTCTTCTTCAAGTGCCATAACTAATTCAACAGTATCAAGAGAATCAGCACCTAAATCGTCTATAAATTTAGATTCGTTCTTTACATCTTCCGCTTTTACACCCAACTGAGTAACGATAATATTCTTTACTCTTTCCTCTACACTACTCATTATTACATTCTCCTATCGAATTAATTTTGATTGAAATTATATGTATTTTTACATATATAAGCCGCCATTTACATTAATATTTTCACCAGTTAT
>MDSW01071228.1_pt1 | contig 13494 bp, 15 predicted proteins | sample 811171 | NCBI WGS metagenome assembly MDSW01 (sample SAMN05326641, study PRJNA326480) | marine metagenome | isolation source: seawater | place: Atlantic Ocean: North West | collected 2012 | reverse complement strand
TGTGCAGGGAGGGGTTATACGTGGGTCAAAATTCGATGCAAATCTGGGGGGTTAGTGGGTCAATTTTCGGTGCAAATCAACAATGTGCGACTGGATGCCGTCCTTGATCTGCTTCAGGTCCTGACGCAGCCAGTCATAGCGAAATCGGATACGGGCATCTTCAACAGCATTAGCCTCCGCCTGCTTGATCAGCGGCTCGAGGGCATTGAGTTCATGAATGATTTTCGCCAAAGCCTCGCGCTCGGCGTCGACATCGGCAAACGCTGCCGGCGCGACGGACAAGCCTAGAATTAGAAATGTCGATGGCCAGAATTGGCGTTTCATGGCACTGCTGCTCCCGTGTATTGCTACGGGGCATAATGCGGATATTAATCGGGATGGACGATGGGAAATCTATTCGGTTGGTGGGGCGGTTTTTTGAAGTTTCTTTCTGTATTTCTTTAGGTCCAGTGATGGAGCGTCGGTTAGCTGATCAGAAGTGATCGAAAGTTATTCTTTAATATATGAGTTGTATCGGACACTGGACAATTCCATAAATCTGCAAGTTGATTAACAGCAATTTCACTATCCCATGGCTGCAGTGGCTCGCGCCTGTGCCTCGCAAATGGACCATCTGTCTCAGTTAGCAACCTATCTTTGGGGATATTCAGCGCTAGTTCAGCTCCATTTTTGGTATTTAGCATTGCGGGCCCAACGGAGAACCAACACCCAAGGTCAATTGCTCGCTTTAACTGCGTTTTTGTTCCAGTAAACCAATGCAGAATGGGAATACTATCGATACTCTCAAGCTCATCTAAGATAGCTTCTGCACTGGCGCGACTGTGTATTGACATTATACGCCCGCCAGCTCGATTCACGCTGCCAAGTATGTGGCGAAATACCATCAGCTGAACTTCCCAGTGTTCTTTAAAGTCTTTTCCTCCATCGAGCCCGATCTCTCCAACATACTTAGCGCCTGGCAGCAGGGCATCGAATAGCTCTAATTCATTTGATCTTTGGTGGGCGAGTTGGGGGTGTAGCCCTAACGCAGTACGGATCCGCTGACTTCCCTCAGCAAGCTTACATGTCCCATCCCATGCCTTAGGAGTTGTTGTCACCGATAACACATAAGTGCCTCTCGCCTTGCATTCTGCCGCCACCTTTATCGGTTCGGGATACAGATCGAGGTGGCAATGCATATCGATACTCACAGGGCTCACAGTCCGCCCTCAGCTCTCAAGAAGGCTTCAACTTCGACTAGTCCATCTAAAAAGACTTTCTGAAAGTTTTCGAACTTCGCCGGAGGAAGTGGTCCACTGTCCGCAATCCATGGCCCTGGTTTTCGAGTTGCTTTTTGTTTGACAGCAATGGACAGCGCTAGGAGGTCATCCCTGCGGTCGGTCTCATTCAGAACGTCAGCTACAGCGCCGAATGTGTACTCAGTGTCCTCACCAATCCCGCCTACATAAAGCGCAGCTCGACGAATGATACAAGGCACGCAGATCCCGCACTGCTGATTCGACCGTTTCCAATGACTGCATGACACCGTACTATCCACGATATCTGCCAACAACTGTCTGTTTTGGCATTTAGTGGCCATTTGACCTTTCGTCTCGAACTGGTAAGGATTGACAATTCGGCAGGGGATACCCACCGCCCCAAAGAGGTTTTGGATGCTTTCAATAAAATGTGGGTGAGTGGTGCGAGTACTCAATGTGCCAATTCGCCGCGGCGTCAATGGCGCGTTTAGCGAGATAAAGCCATTCTCAGGAACAAATAGGTCAACCGTCTGTTGCTGCGAAACTGCCTGTACAGCACAGGCACCGACAGCAGCAAACGCGAGAAAGTTCAGGCTTCGTGTTCGCATGGTGATATCTGTTTCGCCTGTATAGAGGTGGGGATCCGCGTTGACCTCAAAGCGTGAAAATCGCCCCTCAAGCGCTTCGGCGATCCGGTCCTGATGCGTTTTATCGCCCTTATAGGCATGACTTACCAATAGTGGAGTCCGCCCTTGTGCAAGCAGATCGATCGCCCCAATGGCTGAATCCAGTCCGCCAGAGAAAAGGCTCACACAATCAAGCCCTCTGAGCTGAACCAGTTGGAACCGGTCTCGTCGGCGATATGGTACCGGGGGAGGGTATCCACCTTCCTGGAAAGCAACATCCCACATGTCACCGCTAAGGAAGTGCAAGGCTCGATCTAAATCCTTCTTTAGTGGTTGCCAACGTGCAGGCTCATGAAGCGGCAGCCGAAGGGAAAACTGCCGAGTCCACCCATCTTCCGCGTCTGCCCTGCGAACAAAGGTGTCCGCTGCCGTCACTGCAAGCGCTATAGTCAGGAAATCCATAACTTGTGTGGGAATTCGTACCCCCAACCGCTTAACCTTTTCGATGACCGGATTCCCGATTACGGAAATGTCACCACGACCCTGCCCGCTTAGCCCATACAGTTGCACAGGCAACAAAACATCACTGGCCGGGGGCAGTAGCTGATGATTGTGGTGAAATACTAATTGTGTCACCGGTAGGCCTCCCATTCCGTCCATGCATCGATGATGGCCTGACGTTCGACCTGAGCCATTTGCTGCCGTGTAAATGCCCGAACATTGCCAGCAAGTTTGGGTGCCATATGTTTGTCGACCACAACCTTGATCAACTCACGCAGTTCCGTTTCGGCGCGTATTGCCAGCGCAGGGGTATCTGCCTTGTTCCAGGCCTTGCCGGAGTCCATCACCATCTGCAGGAAAATACTTTCGGTCAGATACCCGATCATGGTGTCGACAATCACATCGTCAGTGATGCATTGGGGGTCAAAGGTGTCCACACCGTCCAATGCGTCCACCAATGCATGATTCATCGCCACACGTATCTTGTCCGAATCCCCATCTTCAGTGGTCAGCGCCTGGGTAATAGCAGAAATCGCCAACTCGCAAGGGAGGCCGGCCAGACTGGCAAGGTCTACACTGGCCTCTCCCGGGCCAGCAGGTACCCCCGACAACACACCAAAGAGGCCAGCGCCAGCTTGGGTGACACTGCCCATCCGCCTGGCCGCGCTACCACCCCCGCCACTAGATTTACGAGCGTAGTGGCCGACAGCCCTCTTTAACTCTCCTCGGTCGCCGCTTGACACAGCTCTGCCCAAGGATTCTCGAAACGGAGCAAATCTACGAGTTTGTGGAGAAAGTAAAGGTTGCTGTGGCTGGTCATCCGCCCATGGCGGCACCAGTGGTGAACCGCCCCCTGGGCCGGTACTAGATTGTGAAGTCCCCATTAGTCGTCCTTATACCATTGCTCTTCTTTTAACAGTGCGGTCATCCACGCTGGCGGCTTACCCCCCAGCTCCAGCTCCTGCAAATATCTAACCAGAATCTTGGCTGCGCCGGTTGAGTGGCGGGCCAACAAGCATGCCCCTGCCAATCCTTTGGGCCTGCGAGACCAATCTGAGACCTGCCTCAGGTGGCTGATAACGCCCTCCATCACCGGGATCTGCTCTTCCAACGGTAGGGTATCAAGCAGCTTTTCAGCTGTCGGTGAACTGGTGTTCTTAGTGCTCACTAGCACATCCAGCACTTCCCGCCCTACAGGGGACAAACCCACAACGTAAGCGCCAATCGGCATGGTTTCCCGAGACAGGTAAATCGCGGCCCTTAGATCGACCCCGCTAAGCCGAGGTTCGAGTTGAGCCCACTCGCTGATGAAAGATTTGGTGGTCGGGTTGTCCGTCCATGTCTTGGGGGCATCATCGGGTATCTGGCCACCCCCTTCCTCCAGCTGCTTGAGAAGCGTGGGCACCCCCTGTTCGGCGTCCACAAGGCGGTAGAAGTCAGCCGTTGCCGTCACACCAACACATCGCTCAAATATCACCAGCTTGGTGATCACTGCCTCGTCCAGAGGCATTGAGCGGCGCCGCGCAATCTGCGAGCGCATTTTCACGACATTTAACAGTCGTTTCACGATCCGGGGGTTACCGTGGATGATAGGGGAGTTTGCCAGAACTGGTGAAATGCGGTCGGCCCGGGCAAACGCCCTCGCTAGGGCGCCCCCCTCTGGCTCACCAGTCAGAACCAGAACGTCCTGCCGAGTGATTGGATCCTCCTTCCAAGACTGCTGTAGGGCCTTTTCCAGGCCTTCCCGGAGCACTTCGAGCCTATCTGGGGGCAAGCCGTGGTCGATGGCATACAACATGAAAAGATAGGAGCGGATTTCCCGCACGCCGGCTTTGGGCACGCGGATGGGTACCTGAATCAGCTTATCCAGGTAGTCGATCTGATGGCGGTCAGAAGCGCCTTTGAAATAGTCAGCCACCGATGAGCGTATCATTTCTTCGTCGGCCGCGATGATGAACGCTGTATTCGTCAAAAACAGAAACAACCGAATGGCCTCGAGCGTATGGATAGCGTTGGCAGGAAGGCAGCGATCAAGGTTGTCGATAACCACCACCAGAGGCTTGCCTAGCTCTTCCAGAATCTCTCCGTATTCTTTCCTGAATGCATCAATCTGCTGGGGCGGGCTCTTCTTCGTCTCTGGCTTCAACAGGCCACCAACCTGTTCCTTGGCCTCTTTGGCGGTCTTACCTAAGTTTTGATATTCTCCCTGATCCTGGATGCCGTCAGTCGCATTGCCCAAGACACTAACACTGCGGGCTAGGAGTCCACCGGTGGGGATACCGGCGAGTAAGGCGGCGCCTTCAGCCATAAACCCCATTGCCCGAAATCCGTCGACCCGAGCCAGAAGCTTCTTCGCCTTTTTGGACAGGCCTTCATCCCCATCTGCAGCTTGGGTTAACGCCGTCGCAATCACTTCCAGAAGAGAGGCTCGGGCATCATCGTAGCCTTGATACAACCAAGCGTCGAAGTTGATGGTAATCCAGTCTTTCTCATCTGCCTCAAGGCGCTGTTCGATTAGCTTCAGTAGTGAAGACTTACCGGCACCCCAATTGCCAAACACACCAATGGAAACAGGCAACATACCTGTAGAAGTCAGTATGTCGACCGTTATCTGCGATACTTCACCAAAATTCAGATAATCTTTATCTGATTCTTTATCACTCCACAAAGCTAACTTCCCCTTTCCGGTGACTAAACTTTCGAAGTCTCGTCTCGTAAATTGTGTCATTAGACGAATACACTAGAAACCTGGATAAAGTTTTATCCCTCAAAGCCATCGTCAGTTAATTGGACCCAACCGTATCGGACTTTTCCAAACTTCGCATAACCTCTAGGATCTGCGCAGCTTGCTGACTGTCAATTTCCGCTCCATGCACCCCATCCTTTTTAGCTCTGAGATTCTCAACGCCCAGAGACTTCGTCAACGTATCTACCGACGGTCCTCTGTGGCTGCACGGGAGATCCATTGCCTGCGCCCAGGGAGTTGCGGCTTTCTGACTACAAAATACACCTTTTATTGACGGCGTGGTTAAGTTGTATCGGACGACGTGATCCCGCAGGATAGGCCAGTCGAAACTGGCGTTGTGAATGACAATGAGCTGATCCTTCAGGTATTCGGCTATATGGCTCCACTGGGAATCAAAGGATTTAAATTCGGCAGCTTGCTCGTTAGTAATACCATGTATCGACTGCGCTTCTTCTGAGATTCGTTTTTTCGGTCGTGTTTTGAACTCTACGGATTCCGCTATCTCTCGATTCCTCACAACCGTGATCCCAAGCGTCACGATATCCGGCAGTCCGTTTTCATCAGGGAGTCCGGTGGTCTCGGTATCAAGCACGATGTAATCGTCGGGGAGTTGGGCGAATATCCACAACAGTTCGTTATACATTGCCATTACCTTCTGCCACCGCCGCCCAGGGATTCAACCTCCATGATCGCCCCATGGTCATAGTGGTAACGCAGATAACGCCAGTGAATGGCATCCGTGAGCGCCTTGGGACGCATCACCCCATAGCAATCACCTTCCGCTCTTACACTTTGATAGTGAACGCCGAAACTTTTTGCATCTCGCAACGCGTGCCCGAGCTGTTGCCCTGCTGCGTATTCATCGGGGTCGTAGATTACTTCACCGATCAGGTGTCGCACATCATGCAGGGTTGTCGGCCCAAGCTGTGCGCGGATAACACGCATTTCCTGGGTGGTTTTTTCGATTCTTGATTCACGTAGGAATCGTGCCCGATGAAAGGAGGATTCGGCGATAGCGACCGCCTCCTCCGCGGCGCAATAATAGATGCCAAAATCCCGATTGAAGCGGCCACCTCGACCATCCACCGGCGGGTGAGTGAAGGCCGCCATGATCCAGGACGCGCCATCGCCATAAACCCGGTCTTCCGGTGGCACCAGGCGAATATCACCGACTTCATCCCGTAACCTGGGGTTGGTCAGGGACTCAACGGCGTAGAGCACCTCCCAATCCTGCGCACTGGAGACGCGCTCGAACAGGTGGATCTGCGGATAGCGCGACAGTATGACCCGATAAACCGGTTCATTTGCCTCGCTACCCGGCAGCGTTTCGATATCGATCACCAGCCACCCCGCTCCGCATCGAGGAAGTCCCTAACGACGGCCAGGTCTGTCACCTGCCCTGCCAGCAAGCGATCCAGCGGTGCCGTGCCATTGAACAGCGGGTTGTCGTTGGGGGTAGCCAGCCACTGATCGGCAAGCGCCTGATCGGGCAACAGAATTTGCAGGGATTTGTAGATCCCCAGGATATAGCTGGCTCGTTCCAGTAGGTCCCTGGTTAACTTGGCCTTTTCCGGCTGGCTCTTCCAGTTATAGAGAGTCTTCTCGTTGCTGAGCCCCAACAGCGTCATCTGCTGAGCGCCGGTCAGGCGCCACTGGCTGAAAATAGCGAAAATCGCCGGCAGCAGCGAACTGGTGACACTGGAACCACGTTGCAGCAGCTGTTCGGCTTGAGCGATCATACTTACCTCCATTACTGTACTATTACAGTGCTTAAATGCAGCCTAGCAAACTGTAATGGTACAGTCAACTGTATCAGAGATACTTTTTGAAGGTACTGGCCGTGATGGCCACAGCAAATGCGAAGGCCAGAGCAAACGGCAAGATGATCCAGGAGGGGTGCAAACTGAACGGCAGCGCCAGGTACAGCACCCAGGCCATAATGATCAGCGGAATGGCGGCTTTCTTAGCGTAGTGGTAGACGAAAGAGCTTTCCCTGCCGCCGCCCCAACGCCGCAGGTCCCGCCGCACCAGGCCATCAACCAGTGCCACCAGGGTGAACAGTCCAAATACCGGCATCGCCAGCGTCAGGATGGCGAGACGTACCGCAAAAACCTGCGTGATTTGCATACCCGCCAGGACATAGTCAGCAACCGGCCGGTAAAACCGGTTCAGCACCGGGCGTACGCCGGATTCTTCAAGGCCCGGGACCGGCGTAATCCACTGGATCAAATCGACAATACCGGTCCACTCAAAGGCGATATGGTAAAACCGGTCCGACAAATCACTGGCGAATTGCATGGGATGCGCCGTTAACCAGCTGCGGTGAAAGTCTGCGCCGAGGAACTGCAACTCGCTCACCAGCATCTGTCGGCTGTGATCCAGCCCCTGCTCCTCCCACCAGAACACCATGCCGATCCATTCAATCAGAACGGAAAATATCAGTGAGAGAAATAGCCATTTAAGGCACTGGGCTAGACCTGTCAAAACCCGGGAGAACGTGCCGGGGCGCGTGACGGGTCGTCGGGGATCAGTCGGTTCCGCCATGCTTAGGTTTGCACATCGGGATCTACAGACACGACCGACGCCTCGGAGACGGCATGCCACCAATGGTCAGTGACTCGATACCAGTGATCGTTGGTGATGTAACTGCGACGCATAGCATCGGCCATCTCCTCAAAATCGCTCGGCATTGCTGCATCCTCACGGTTATCCGGCAGCGGGATACGGATTTTCCAGAGCTGACCACCCTCCAACAACGCGAAGGCCTGCCCCTTGGGCAGCGTGACCATATCGGCAGCGGTCAGCATTGGCACTTCCGAGACGCTAATCCGGTCTTCGTTGCGGGATTTGAAGTCGACCCCGGAACCGGGATCCGAAGAATCATCAACGCCGGAGACACTCATCAGGGTGAAGACTTCAACCCGCGGCAACTGCTCGGTCAACATCGCAGCGGTATCCAGCTCCTTCACTCGTAGCATCAGCATGGTGTTGAAGTTACCGGCCACCTGCCCCGCTTTGGCCCGACTACCGATACGCGCTTCCACGTCCGACCAGGTCTGGGTGTAGGCCGTGACCTGAAAACCTGCTCCGCCCGCCTTGTTCAACAGCGGCACGAATTCATCACCGATGAGCTCGTTGAACTCATCCGCATGCAGGGAGATGGTAGGAATCGAATGCCGCTGGCGTTCTGATTCTGACGCATCAGCGCCATTGGCCGCGACCCCATGCTTGTAGATATGCCCCGCCACAGACACCAAATCAGCAAACATGGAATTGCCTACCGCGCTGGCCACCGTCGTGTCGGTGAGCGCATCCAGTCCCACATATACGATGCCCTTGCGGCGCACCACATCCATCCATTCAAAGATAGGCCTGGCATCGTGTTCATCCTGATAATCAGGCGATATCAGCGCGGCGATGGTGCCGGTGGTCAGTTTTTCCATCAGTGGGCCAACGGAACTCACAATCTTGTCGAAATAGGTCTTGTCGTATTTGAATGCGGAAATCAGGCCATCCAGGACGGGGTCATAAATGGCCCTCTCCTGCAGCAACCGCATACAGGCGATGGCTTCCATCGACCGGCCGCGCAGTGCATTGGACAGGTTGCGCTCTTTGATATCCCCTGCGCGTTCTTCAACCAGGGAAGCCCAGGCATCGATGCCGGCAACGTGGGCACAATGTCCGGCATACTCCACAAACAAGGGCTCTATATCGTTGATGTAACGGCGGATCTGTTGGTAGTCCGGTCGGCGCTTCAGGGCCACCAGCGATCGCGCAATGATGTTGACGAAACGCCAGGCGAACTCCTTGAAGGCAGCGGAGTTGCCCTCGTTGGGCAACTGATTGGCGATACGGGTCGCGACCTCGGTGATACGGGAAAAATTACCGATGGCGTTGTACCGCGCTGACAATTCGGGGAAGCCAAGATGAAACAGATAAAAATCGTCCAGCCGACCCGCCCGCTTTGCCTCAGCGTAGATACGACGCAACAGATCGGCATCCCCTTTCGGATCGAAGACTATGACGACATCACCCCGGCGGATGTCCTGAGTAATCAGCAGTTCCGCGAGGCGTGTCTTACCGACGCGCGTAGTGCCCAGCACCAGCGTGTGCCCAACCCGTTCGCCCAGATCCATCCACACGGGCTGTTCATGGGGTTCAACCGCGTGCAGGGCGGGCTTACCGCCCACGGCTGGTATTGGTGCCAGCGGGTTCCAACGGGATCGACTGCGCAGGGCTTTGGCCAGTAAAGACAGGATTGGTATCGATTCCCAGGCGACTTCCCTTTGTCGTGCCCACTGGTAGAGCATGCCCGGCTGAACGTAACGCTGAACCTCTGGCTTCAGGGTATCGCGAAGACGCTGAGTGTGTTGCTGGGTCCAGCGAAAACCTTTGCCCAAAAACAGCTTATGGCGACTGACGGGGATCTGATTCGCCCGCACTTGATACTTCGGCAGTCGCTTCATGTGGTGCTGGTAACGCAGTACCCGCCAGGCCTGACGGCCCCGCCACATGCCAAAACCGAAAAAGGTCAGACCGGTGGCCATCGCGATACCCGGTGGCATCATCAAGGCCCAGGGCGCCAACCAGGCCAGTGTACCCGCCGCGAACGCGGTGGCGGTGGACCACAACTCGACGGGAGGCCGCAACAACGCCTCCATCGGATGCGTGCTCACTGCCGAATACCGTCAGCCGTAATCAACACTGGGTAGCGATCGATGCCCAGCGCCGCGGCCAGATCACTCCCTGAACCCAGGGTGATGGATAAGCCCTGCGCCACATCGGCAACCCGTCGAACGTCGGCCTCGGTATCGGCCTGCACCAACATGCCCACCGCGCCCAGGCGCCTGAGTGTGTCCCGGTGATAGGCCAGCCACTGCAATGACACCGCGTCCGATCCGATCAAAAAAAACGGCCGCGGATTACCCTGCGCAAGCCGCATCAGCACCTCGGGATTCAGTGAACTGGCGGCACTATCGCCGACCTCCAATCCGGGTGAGTGCAACGGCAACAGGTTACTCAATGCTGCCGGGCCGAGCATAGACTTGGACGATCGATTCGGGTCGCTTGCTTTGGCAGGATCGGTTGCTGGCGTTTTATCCGCCTGGAGCGGACCCAGTAACGGCGACAAGGGTTGGGTTTGGCCGCTGTCATAAATCACAGTGAGATCCGCCAATGCAGAAGATCCCGCACCTATAGCGAACAACAATCCAGGCACGAGAACAGGCAACAATCGTTGTTTACTGATACTCAAGATGTACCTCCTGTGGTGCATCGGTCAACCGCATCCAGTGCGCCTTGACCCGCTGACCATAGCGGTCGGCTCGGGCAGGATCGTTCGGCGCGTGGTAGCAGCCGGCGCTTTGAATCCAGTGGGTGTGTCCGACGAAGCAGTCGCGCAGGATCGCGGCGGCCACTCGCAAGTTGTGGTAGGGATCCAGCGCCTGCCAGGATGAGCCCAGGCTTGCCCGATGGTAGCGCCAGCTGATTTGCATCAGACCGACATCCACCGATGAGGCTTCCGTTAACGCCGCCTGCAGGGCATGCCATGCCAGCTGACGTGACGAAAAATAGTGCCCTTCGCCGTCGATATTAAGTGCCCACGGCCAGGGTCGAAACTGCCCTTCGCTGAGCGAGCTTTGCCCGCTTTCCGTCAGGGCGACCGAATAAAGCAAGGCCGGAGGAAGGCCGTATTCGCTCGCGACCTGCTTATATCCCACTGGCACGGATTGCGACTGCGCGGACGTCGACCACCACAGAACGCCGACAAAGCAGACCGTGATTAACCGACGTGCCATGAGCGTCAGTCCCTAAAATCGAGATGGCGGTAAGGGATCCAATCGCCCCTCCCGACGTAGGATCAATATCGGTAAGTCCTGTTCCTGTTGCCCCGTGTGGCCAGCGACCTGGTTGAGCGCACCGGCATCAATGTTCAGGGTAATCTTGTGCTCGCTGACCCATTGAGGATCGATTTGCTTCGAGGCCGCCCAGTCACGGATACGTGATTCATCACCGGCGGATACATCGATCAGGTACAGATCGATGCCTGAGAAGTGTTTGATCTGGCTGACCAATCGCTCCAGCACCGCATCGCAGGTCGAGCATTGGGTATCGGTAAAGAACAATACCCGGTCAGAAGGCCGCCACTCAAAGTTGCTACTTCGATCTTGATTCGACTTGGTAGAAGCTACGACACCGGGGTCGATCAACAAGCCGTTGGGGAACAAGCGCCTCTGGGCGTCGTCGTAGGCCCGCTGAAACGCCAGAACGCGCTCAGCATCGTCTCGCATCATGACGGCCCATCGCTCTGCGTAGCGCCGACGTTCATCGGCACTACGCGCGTGGATGCCCAGCACTTCAAGAGGCGACAAGGTCGCCGGACTCACACTGCCACGGACACCCTGCATCAGGGTTTGGTAACGCAGCCACTCCGATTCATCTAGTCCCCACTCGTCAGCACGAAACACCTGCGAATCAATGCGTTTCGTCGCGGATTGCTCAATCGCCGGTGTGTTCGAAGATCGCGATTCCGCTGTCTGAACGCTATCCGCGTAAACGGGCAACGTAAGGCAAAGACAGAACCCGATAAATCCGACGCGTGGATTTACCGCGCGACATTCAGTGGACATCTTCATTGACCTGTCGATCAACCGGCACGGTCAGATCGCGCTGAATAATCTGGTGATGACCCGGACCACAAATGGGCACGGAGGGTTGTCGAGCGCCTACCTCCCTGCTTGTCCAAACAACCTCACTTTCGACACGCGGTTCCGAATCAACTTGCCTCGACTCGGAACCAATAACCCATGCGGTTATAAAAACAATAGCAATGAAAAAGGCTTCCACTACTGCGAACCTCCCGTCGTATTGCGGCCTGGACTATCCGCGCAACGCTCGAAGGCAATGAGGCGGTGAACGGGATCCTGGATAAGTTGAAAGGCAGGACCGATCATAAGTCCCATCACGGTTTGCAGCGGCATGGGCTCAAAGCGGCGATGCACGGCCGGCAGCGGCAGCTCCAGCATGGCTTTCGCCTCCTCCGACAGTACAGCATCGGCCGCCAGGCGATAGCCGGAACCTCGCAACATCCAGTGGACGGCATCCCCCACACTTTCGATGTCGTCGGGAATAGTGATCGCCCTCGTCACCGATAGCAGATCCTGCTGCCCGGCGGTCGGCCGAACCGCTATCACTGAATAGCGATCAATTTGAGTCAGTGTGCTGATTGCTGTGATGGGCCGCTCCTCCGCCACTGCTGAATGGCTCATGACGGTAGCCGCAGAACAACACAACAGTATCCTCAAGAGCTGTGACATGGGGTGATGTTTGGACGAAGACATGTTTTGGCCTGGATCGTGATGAATGGCATCATGATCGCCAAGTGTTCGTCTGGCGTGAATAGCTAATCCACGCTAGACTTGTAGGGCTTTTCTGTGAGGCGCCTCTCGGCCCAAACTTATCTCCCTAGATACACAGCGCTGATCTGTTCGCGGACATGACCTAGTTCGAGGCTGATAGTGAGTCTTGCCTGATGGTCCTGCCGTCGTTGCTCAGCACTGAGACTCTTTGCGGTCGGACCACCCGCCGCGGGACAGATCCAACCCGTCAACGCCTGATAGCGTGACTGAGCATACGCATGGCGCAGACCATGCAGTTTCGATAAACCTGCCTGAGTGGTATGACGTTCGTAGGCCCGTAACTGTTGGATGTAGGTTTTCTGTGGTGGAATCAAGGAACCCGATCCCACCAGTCGGTGGGTACGATTCAAGACGGCACGCTGCTCGTGGGTGAGGACCGGCACGATTCGCGTCTTGCCTCCTTTCGTCCAGGTGGCTTTCAGCCGAATATGATCGCCCTGATCGGCGTAGCCCGGTATGAATTTGATCGCTTCCTCCCGGCGCAAGCCAAAGGCACGCTGAAGTTCCAGGCTCAATCGCACATGCTCATCTTTAACGCTGCTCAACGCATCGTTACCGACAACCACTGCCTTGGAGTGTTGACTGACGAACTGCCGATCGGGAATGCCATAGAACTCATTCGATCGGGCGATGACGTTGCGCCTATCCACCTTGGCAGACCACCAGCGCAGGCAATTCATTCGGTTTTTGATGGTACCGGGTGCCATGCCCTCGCTGAGCCAGCGTTTCACGAGGGCGTCCACGTGCTTCGGCTTCAGGGATCGGGTGGTCATGCGCCGATACCCCATCTCCTGCAACTGATTGGCAATCTGGTTAAGTATGCGCGCTCGATTTCCTTGCGTACTGTAACTGCCATCGCGATTGCGTTTGCACAACTGTTTCAATTGGTAGTTCAGGTCTCTCATCGTGTACTTTCCAGTCTGGTAAGTGTTTCTGACCAACCACAGGCTCGTAGCCTGACTGGG
>MDSW01046227.1_pt1 | contig 13495 bp, 9 predicted proteins | sample 811171 | NCBI WGS metagenome assembly MDSW01 (sample SAMN05326641, study PRJNA326480) | marine metagenome | isolation source: seawater | place: Atlantic Ocean: North West | collected 2012 | reverse complement strand
CCCATGTTATCGGTGACCTGCGCATTGAAGTCAGAAGCATCCTCATCAGCTATCTCGCTGTAAGTGTGAATCTCGAACACTGGCATTGTATCTACTCCGATGACAGGATCAAATGAACCAGTACCTCTCATGTCTAGGTGGAAGGTCACTTTCACCTTACCGTACATAACTGCATTAGAGATTGGCTCGACTTTCATGTCGATGTCCGCACCAAGGTAAACAGGCAATGCCCCTGGGAGCGCATCCACCCAATTTCCAGCCCCTAGGATTTTACCTTGGATTTGTGTATTGGCTGGATCCAAGCTAACTCTGTGCTCTACCATAGGGATTCCTTTGTAGTCAACTTCATCGCCAACTTCAGAAGTTGCAATAGCGTATCCCGCGACATTCACTAAGAATGGGTCACTAGGACTTGCCAGTGGAGCGGAGACGCCGCCAATGGTTCCCATCAGCGATGTGTCTGTATTCCCAGCGTGGCCAGAAAGCAGACCTAGTGAACCGTCCTCTCTGTGAGGTGCTCTCCAAGTTAGATGCTCGGTCATGCCGTATACTTGACCTTCTTCACAGGGAAGGTCGTACCCTATGAATACGCCACTTGAATCGTAGTCATAGTCGCACAGGCCATCTCCATCAGAGTTGATGTACCCCTGCGCAAGCCTCTGACCCTTGGTCTCTCCAGCAGTACTCATCTTGTACGCTGAGAAGTCGCCAGTGCCTATTCCATCTGAACCGTAGTAAGTCAGATTGGTCTCCAAGCTGACCCATGGGAAGAATCCGAAGGATGCGCTCGCTGCATCACTGAAGCCGAACAGCCAATGCGTTATCGGCATCGAGTAATACTCGGTGTTACCACTGAGGAAGGTAATGAGGACAGGCATTACAACTTCGAAAACGAAGTCCCCAACCCACGATCTCAGGGCACCCGCTGAGTCCTCATCGATGTCATACAGACTCGCAACATAAGCATCATGCCAAACCCACTGAACTCCATCCTCATCGGGAAGCGACATTCCAGCTAGCTCACCATACACGAACTCTCTTGAGAAAGTAGTCTTCAGTCCGATGTTCTCATCATTAAGGATGAAGTCAGCCTTCTCAGCGGTTAGTGCCGCCATCCCGACATAATCTCCAATATTGAGTCCCACCTCGATATAGGTTCCAGCTAGCGGGTCTAGGCCTCCGAAAGCACCCATCCACCATTCTCCAGCGGTCAGGGTACCCTGCCCTCCTAGGAGAATATTCTCGAACTCAGTCGGTGATCCGAGTAGGCCTAAACCGACCCATGTCTCTGCATAGCCAGCGATGTCTACTACCGTAAGCAGTCCGACGTTGTACGTCTCCATTGCGGTGAAGTAGTCCCCGCTCTGAAGTGGAAGCAGGAGTCCTACGACCATCCCTGGAAGAGTAACGCCAGAGAGTGTGAACGTCCCTAGTAGTCCGTTGAAATCATCGAAAAGAAGGAAATCTAGTGTATCTGGGTTGATTATATTGACTCCGCTTACCTCTTGGAACCTCTCTCTTAGCTGAGGGGTCTCATTGTTTATCTCGTCGCCCCCTCCCCTGGCTAGGAAAGTGTTGGCGGCCAAGGCGTAGACCCCTAGGTCAATTGCCGATAGTTCTGGCTCGCTCCTATCGCCATATCCGTATAGGGCGGCTCTTGTCTGAGTAACTTCTCCGCCATCAGGAGCCCCCATTCCAGCCACAAGGACTGGGCCTATGTCACAGGTTAGCGCGATGCAAGTATCAGGATTGGATGGATCAACTGCATCGTACATCACTGACTGCTCAAGATTTTGGAAAGCCGAGGCCATGTCATTAGATCCTCCAGCTGCAAGATATGCGCCAGCTAGAGCCGCATCCCCAGTCACGGTATCTGTCATCATTGCGCTGATGTCCTCGGATGCCCATATGCTAGGGGCCCTGTTGGCGAGATCGAACTCGATCATCTGTGCCGCGAACATGCCCTGGGCGAAAATCTCAAGATACTCGATACCGGTATTCATTCCAGCTACTCTCTGGGTGTTCCAAAGAATGTTCACTTGATTTGTGAGGGTATCTCCCGATACGGAAGCATGCTCAACGCCTTCATCATCCATCCAAGTGCAGTCCTCACACCACTCGTATATCTCGTAACCAGTGTATGTTACTGTATCATCTTCGTAATCGAAGTCCAGTATCTCACGTGTAGTGTTCTCGTAGTAGATGAAAGGCCCAATCATTTCGTAAGCAGGATCCGCCCCGTTAGCTTGTACGTCTTCAAGGTTTGAGATCGAGTTGGCAAAGTACGCCTTTTCAGACGAGACGTTTAGCCAGTCGTCATCATAATCATAGGTATAGTCTTCTTCCCTATTCTCGTCCAAGCCGTCCATCCCATCAGAAACAACACCTTCTACAGTACTCTCAATTTGTCCATCGACAAAACCAGTAACTATCAGTCCTAAATTAACCAGCAAGAGCAGAACCCCTATCCCAATTGCCATTGTCCTTTTGTCCGTCATTTTCGCCACACTCCTTCCTCGGGAGTCATGTACTAAACATAAGGGTTACAGTGCCCGAGTTTTCTAATGAAGTCGATTTTTTGAACGAATTCCCTATATGAATCCGAAGCTGTCGAAGGTCTGCGCGAATGTGTAGAGCATGATGGGAACTAGTATAATTCCCATGGCATGACTTCTCCTTATTCCTATTCTAGGGGGCATCAGTCCGAGGCCAGTCCCTACTATTAGTACGCCCACTCCGACCCATCCAGTGGAAAGCCAGACGAGTATGCTTACGAAACCAGCAACAGAGAAAACAAGAGTTCTCAGAGGTACAATCTCATGCATTTTTAGCATACCCTTTCCGACTTCTATCATCACAGGGACCGCAAATAGCCCAGCCGCTATTGTAATTCCAAGCAACCTAACGAAATCTGCTGGTGGATCAACCGCATTCCACCCATCAATAGGATACATCATGTTGAGTGCCAAAGCAGCACCGCTCCTCGGCCTTCCAACCATGTACAGGAATCCTAGTACCATTACAGTCACAGCTGTGTTCACCGAAGAAAGAACAGCAATCACCTCGAGGTCCTGTTGCTGACTCTGGGCACTAAGGTCTAGGTCCGGACTAGCCTCAGCGGCTTCCCCAAGTGCTGATTCGAAGAGCTCCCTCTCCTCTTGAGTAAGGCCATCCAAATCGCCCGAGATACTGGTGAAAGATTGCTTAGGAACGAATCCAGGCTGTATCCCATGCTCGAAGTCTGCAGGGATATAGTTCGGGTCAGTCAACCTGCCCCACAAATTTCTGGCGCTCATGACCACTACAGTGGCCTGAGCCGCAGTCATTCCTGGGAGAATGGCCATTACTGAGGAAACCACTGCCGATAGAAAAGTCGGCACTGCTAAGGGCCTCATCGGAGGCATTTCCCAGTTCTGCTTCTGAGGGGGGATTTCTGAGGTTGTAACGTAGATATCTATGAGATTAGCTATCCCAAATAACCCAGCCAAACCTGGGAATAATAAGGTTGCAGATGGCATCCCTACGGGGGATCGTCCTGGTAGTTCGAAAACCGCCCATCCGTAGAATCCGCATATCAGGAAGAATGCCGTAGCGACCAGGATCCCCGCCACTCTGGAGCTAGGCCCCATACTCATATCGATTTCATTCCAGTTTCTCTTATACCTGAACCTTCCAACCGGTAAATCGATATTTATGGGTCTCGGAAGGGGGATCTTGAAATTCCTAGTCGCCCTTTGCATCCACTCAGGCCACGCCAACCTTGTTGTTTCAGTCATGATTAGGAATATGGAGATGATTAGCAATAGCCAAGGGAGAATATCCCTGCTAGATTCATACAGCCCAAGACCGGGGTTCTCGCCGAATAGTAATCTAGCTACTATTAGGAGGGGGATTGACATCAGCATCCCCATCTGCGAGCCTCTAGCAGAGTATGCAACTCCTTGGGCCGCCTGCCCGGAAATCAGCATCCTATGCCCTGGAAGAAGTGCAAGTGCCATATTGTCATCAGGGGCGCCTACCAGCGCGCTTGGAATGTAATTCAAGAAAGTGTGGACTGTCCCACAAGCCACAATAATCCCTGCAACCGCATCAAGTGGAATTCCTATTCCCACTGCCACAGGTGAGAGACTGAGGGCAATTAATGCAACGTTATTGACGTGAAAGCCTGGGATAAGGCCTGTCAAGCAACCCAGTGCCACGCCAAAAACGAACGAGGCTATTAACCATGCAAAGTCGACTAGAATCGGATCCAAGTAATCACCTATCTGACGTCTATGCAAAATCTAGCCGTGCTCTCCATTCCAAACTCTTCCATACTAAGTCTTCCAACCCAATCCACCGGTTCCCCGATAGAAATCTGCTCAATAGATTCTGCCCCATCCCCTAGCAGACACACCTTCTCATCCGATCCGGATCTGGAAATCCAATCAATTCCGTCTTCGTCTGTTATCGCTTCACCACTTAGCTGGACCATTTTACCTAGGTCCCATCTCCAAGAGTTGTAACCATCTCCCCAGTTGAGAACTATGGGGTCAGGGGTTTCTCCCAATGTCCATGATCGGGCTTCCAGAACAACTCTTCCATCTGCATCAGACCATAGTACGGTAGCGTTGAATCTGATTTCTTGGTTAGCCTCGATATACTCAGAGTGCTCCCCTACTAGTAGTAATCTTATTTTGGTCTGCCTCTCATAATAATCAGCTCCATCCCCAACGTAACCCTTGTCGTAGTCAGGAGAAATAGGATCAGTAATCCACCCTTCGAACGTGTAGTTGCCGCCTACGTATGAGAATGGGTCAGAGGCCACGTCCGAAAGCTCGGTCGTCCCATCTCCGAATTCCCCTGTCTCTCTCTCTGACATCAGATCGTAACCTCTGTCTAGGCAGACCTCAGCATCATCTATTGCCCATGCCAGTCTTCCAGCCCAGACTCCTGTCGTCCCACTGAGATTGGACTCTCCAATATCCTCCTCTGAAGGAAGGAAGCATATGCTATCATTGGGAGACGGGCCTCTTAGCAGCCATTCATCCCCTTCGTTAACAACCGTGCCCGTAGCGAAAACCATCTTTCCGATATCGTAAGTCAATGAATATGGGTCTGCCTCCCAGTTAATACTTGATGGAATTCCCTGACTTAGGACCTCAACCTCACTAGCTTGAACCAATAGCCTCCATCTGTATGAGCGTTCATCAAACTGAAGCCATCCGTTTACCCTGACATGACTCCCTGCTTCGACCCAATCGATTACCCTTCCCTCTATCTGGATGTAGAGTAGGTGATCAGCACCCCCATACACATGATTGTCCATCAAGTATAGCGAATGATATGTAACATCCGGAGCCAATGCCTCACTAATCCATCCATCAATTTGCAGAGAGGTATTAGCAAAAGATTGTGGGTCCCTTCCTACCTCTACCAACTTTGTCTCAGAGAAATCAATAAAACCATCCTGGGCTATAATTGCACCATAGCCGTTGGACTGAATCCAGATTCTCCCATTCCACTCTGATACCTCTCCCTCGACAGTGACTACCGTCCCAATCGGGGGAACCTCGTTATTCCAGTCAACGTTCCATCTTACCTTGGCAACAGAGTGCCCATCGATTTCCTGAACTTGTAGGTCAATCCTATCCGCGCCCTCTCCATATGGGTCTCTGACGTATCCTGTCAGAATCCCCTCGATTTTTACAGTTTCACGAGGGAAATTACGTATCTCATCAATTTCAATCATATCCGGCTCTCTGATTACAGCATAGAAGTTCATAGCTGAAACAAGGAGAAGCGATGTGAAAAACATCACCCATAGCTTTGCCATGTGAAGGGCGGGGGGGCGCGCGACGCTTGATGGTTCCCATTCACAAACTAGCAGGGTTTTCTTCGGCAAGGTTCTTGACTCCATGGCCGGCCACAGGAGACGGGACCCGTAGCTCAGTTGGTTAGAGCGCTCGGCTCATAACCGAGTGGTCATCGGTTCAAATCCGGTCGGGTCCACCACTCTATACCCAACCTGTATATTCGGCTATTTTTGTATGCGACTGGGGCGAAGTCTAAAATACGGTCTTGGCGGCCATCATGCTGATGTCAAGCCGAAGCTCTGTGAGGACTAGCATGTTAATTCTCATGGTGTACTTCTTGAGTACATGGTCGGGGGCGGCAGCAGTACACGCTCAGACCAACCCCACTCCTGACATTACATTGACCTGTGATAACCCACAGCCTATCGAGGTATATCCAGGCGCGACAAGGACTTCTATCGTATACTGTACGCTTCAAAATCCAACTGTTCACAGTGAGAAAGTAGACCTACAGATCCAGTCTGGTGCACTGATTTCCGCTGGCCCGGCATCTATGTCAGTAGGTTCAGGAGCGGATGTCAGCTTCCAAGTTATACTCAGGGCAGATCTGAGGATGCCAGAGGGTCAGCACCAGATATCTATTACCGCTCAGGTGGTTCAAGCAGATGGGATCACATGGCCAAACGGCGCTCCAACTACGTACAAGGTCCTGGCTGTAATCAAGCAATTCAGCAGGCTGAGAGTTGCATCTGATTCCGCATTCATGCAACTAAGGCCAAAGGTTGATGTCATGATGTCTTTCGACGTCTACAATGATGGTAATGCCATGGATAGATTCAATGTCGAGATCGTAAATTATGACGAGCTAAACGACGAGGGATTCCAAATCAGCCTCCCTCTAGTTTCGGTAGAGATAGAGTCATCTGCTCCTGCGGAAAAGGTAAGGGTTCAGATTCGAACCCCAAAGAACCAAGGCTGGACCGATAAGTTCTTCAATTTGCAATTCAAGGCGACATCCGAGTATTCCGTGAGGACTGAGGGCATACCTAATTACATGGTTCAGTCAATGACGATATACATCCGTGGAGTCTACCTTCCAGGTTTCGAAATGCTCGGTTCGATGATGATGACCGCACTAGCCGCGGCCGCAATCGTCGGAGGAAGGAGAGATGAAGAGATTCTAGAAGTTAGTGAAGATGGAACTCTGAGCCCACCAGACTCTAGGATATTCTGACGTATTCCATTTTCTCAGTCCCCATGTAGCAACGGGTTGATAACGGGAGCTCCTTCCTTAATTGTCAGAGGTATTGCGATGAGTGGCGGCGGACTGTTGGAGAAGGCGATGGGACAGCAGATGTCATCTGATGATGAGTCAATGGTCGATGAGGTGGTAGCAGAGGCTCTACCTCAGTCTTTACCATCCTCAAAATTAGAATTCTCAATGTCGGTAAAGCTTGGTGCTGGAATTGGTCTAATCGCTTTTGTGTTAATGTGGTTCTTGGACAGTTACACTCTCCAGGACGTCGTCGATCCGATTCCATTCGGATTAATTCCAGCTATCATGTTCGGAGGCTCATTCTACATGGTTTGGAGCGGTCTGGGGAAGCAGAAGACTGCGGTCCTAGTGGTATGCTACCTATTGATGGCTGGAGTGCCATATATCGCTGGAATGTCTTTCTCGGAATCAATCACCATATCCGAGAGCGAGCTTTCTGACGATTCCTCAGAAATCACCCTTACCATCCGTGGCTCGTCCCCCGCAAGTACTGCCGATGTTTCTATCGCGTACGATGGATCATTGGTCTATGAGGAAACAGTCGCGTTCTCGATGGACAGATCAGATGGGATAGGGGACTATGGGGAAATTACCCTCATGGTCTCGGATTGGTACTCTGGAAACTCTGATTCAAATAACGATTACACCGTAACAGTGTCAGCAGGATCCAGCGAATCCTCGTTCCTCCTACAGTCCCTACATCTCCAGAGGACCGTAAATGATGTTAAGAGCGCTACAGCGGCCTCTATCGGTGAAAACGCAGACTGTGATAGCTCGAAAGACTCATGCGTAGTCGGCGTGGGCTTAACTGCTTGGGCAGGATTAGACGCATTGGGTTCAAACCCTCCTGGAGGGATGCCGTTCGCTGATTATACCTTGGAAGCCACACTAACTCACGAGAGCGGAATCGTGGCAATATCATATCCCACTGTTACGGTGATTAACGGCCTCGCTGAATGGGACTCTAGCAATGGACAATATGGAGGTGGCTCCGCCATCGTCGGTGCAGAAGGCTCGCAGCTCCCTCTGGAGGGCTCAGTAGATGACTTCGACCTCAATACAAGGTACGTGCCAATTGAGGACTGGGGCACTGACGATTACGGATGCTACGAGTTCACCGTCACTGTAACGCAGGCTTCACCATGGTCAGACGGCTCTGAGATATCGTACACCTCATTCTATGATTACGAGGAGCAGGGAGGGGACCAAGAAAATGACCCCAACAACACAAACCCACAAGATACAGAGGAGTCTTGGACAGTAGCAACCAACTGCTCTTGATCAAGATCGAAACTTATTGCTCAGAGGGTTCTCATAGGTAATCCCGCTCGGATAAACATGGCTCATGATAACATGTACTACAGAATGATGGGAAATACGGGCATACAGGTATCAGTCATATCGTATGGGTTCTGGGCTACTTATGGGGTCAAGGGTCGATTATCAGGAGACGAGGGAGTTAGAACCGCCAAGGAACTGATGGGTATCGTTCGTAATGCTGGTGTAAACTGCTTTGATCACGCTGAGGCTTATGGGAATCCGAACGGAGAGGCAGAGAGGATATTCGGAATTGCCCTAAAGGAGCTTCAGCATGAAGATCCAGTGCTATGGCGCCGCTCGGATCTAGTAATCACAACTAAGGTATTCTGGGGGGGCACGGGAGTAAACGAATCAGGCCTCTCAATGAAGCATTGTAGGGAAGGATTGGACGCATCTCTGGCAAGGCTACAACTGGACTACGTGGATCTACTATTCTGTCATAGGCCAGATCCCCATACGCCCACCTCGACCATAGTCAGGTCGATGACTCAAATGATACGCTCTGGTAGAGCGACCGCATGGGGCACCAGTGAATGGTCGGCCCAGCAAATTACCGAGGCATTCTGGATAGCTAAGAATGAAGGACTCGAACCACCTCAGTTCGAACAACCCCAGTACAATATGCTACACAGGGATAGGTTTGAGTACGAATACTTCCCAATGTTCAACCAGCCCTATAACATCGGTACTACCATATGGAGTCCTCTAAGGTCTGGCTTCCTGACAGGGAAATACCTCGAGGGGGTCCCCGCTGACTCAAGGGCCACTCAAGAAGGGTACGGGTGGCTTCTCGAAGATCTCGAGGAACGAAGAAAAAGAGGTGAATACGAAGTAGTAACAAAACTAGTGAATTATGCGGCCGAAATAAACTGTACCCCTGCGCAACTGGCACTGGCATGGTGTCTGAAGAACCAGGACGTCTCCACAATTCTGATGGGTGCGACAACTCCTGAACAGATCGAGGAAAACCTAGGGTGCATAGATGTCGCGAAGATTCTGACAGAAGATGATATGTCGAAAATAGAACATATTCTGGGGAATAAGCCAGATTCATGGATGGGTCCAGGCGGCGCTGGTACCAGGCAGTTGAAAACCATCTAATACGTCAAAAAAATCAAAATAACAATTAATCGATAATAATTTACATATTAGATATTATTAGTCTTCATTAAATACCAAATTCTGTGACACCCAATAGGGCGATACAATGAATGGTACATTCAAGAACGATAGACGAATTCCTGTGACAGTTTTGACTGGTTTCCTAGGGTCTGGAAAGACCACGCTCCTGAACCATATTTTGTCTAGCACAGAACACAAAATGAAATTCGCAGTAATCGAGAATGAATTCGGAGATATTGGAATCGACGAGAACATTCTAGTTGAGAGCTCAGAGGAGAGTGTAATTGAGGTCATGAATGGCTGTATCTGCTGTACAGTAAGAGGGGATCTGACCGAGTTACTCGACGATATGTATGACAGAATCAAGGATTTCGATGGAGTTCTAATCGAGACCACAGGTCTGGCCGATCCCGCACCGGTCGCACAGACATTCTTCGTCGATGAAAAAGTCGTCGAACGATATAAACTGGATGGAATAATCACGGTTGTCGATGCCAAGCATATCGTTCAGCATGTAGATGAGGAAAAGCCAGAAGGAGTAGAAAATGAGTCTGTCGAACAACTCGCCTTTGCAGATAGGATAATGTTGAACAAGATCGATCTCGTATCAGAAGAAGAACTCAAAGAAGTAGAAAGTAGAGTCAAGTCAATCAATAGATTCGCCCCGATCTACCATACTGAGAATAGCATAATTGATCCAAAGAATTTGATCAACATCGGATCTTTCGACCTGGAGAAAACACTGGAAATGGATCCAGAATTCCTAGATACCGATGCAGAGCACGAGCACGATGATAGGGTAACATCGACAAGTTCCAAGTTCGAGGGGGCCCTCAATGTGAATAAACTGGAACGCTGGATAGGCGAGCTACTAGGCAAGTACGGCGAGAACCTATTTCGTTACAAGGGGGTTCTGGCGGTAAAGGGGATGGATGAGAAATTCGTCTTCCAAGGCGTCCACATGCTCTTTTCAGGAAATTTCAGTACTGAGGTCGCTCCATGGAAGGAAGGCGAAAAGCGGGAATGCCGATTCGTTTTCATCGGTCGCGACCTCGACCACGAAGCCCTGCAGGAAGGACTAATGGAGTGTAGGGCGGAAAAGCTCCGCTTCAAAGTAGGAGATACCGTGTATGCGAACACGGGGGAATTCACTGAAGGTAAGATTTTGAAGTGCTGGGATCAGGGCAATCCATATCGAGTGGAGATCCAGAACGAGGAAAAAACAAACGTATGGGTGCCTATAGACAACGATAGTTACGTTCTCGAAAAAATCTGATTCATAATTTGATCAATCCACCCAGGGGCGATTAGAATGACCAATACAGTCGTAGTCTGTAATGGATGCTGTTGTGGGCGTGTCGAGAAAGGACACAGTGAAGTCCCTGTCGATTTACTGAAGGACGCTTGGCACAAGTATGGGCTTGAAGATGATGTAAAGCTCACAATATCGGACTGCCTTGGGCCTTGTAGTATGCACAATGTATCATTACTTAAGACCAGTCATGGCCACACTTGGCTCGGAAAACTCAGTGAAAATGAGCATTTTGAAGCCTTAATTGAATGGGCTTTGTCTGCATCCTCTGATGGCGATAGTGCAGAATTACCAGAACTTCTGGAGGTACATCGCTTTGTACATGATGAGAGTAACTCTTGAGAAACGGTCCACAGAAACTAGTCATTCAGAATAGTGACATCCCATTTGGCACTTGGCTTATGCCAATCCCTGAGTTGATCCGTCTCTAAACGAATTTGGACCCCCTCTCCTTGATAGACATCTATTTGCTCAATATGGAAATCGACTACCTGCTCATTACTCCTGAACGTATTATCAAAAATCACGTCCTCAGAAACAATATTGCCACTTTGAGTTCTCTGAATAATGACTCTAAGATGGCATTCTTGCAGTGGGTTCCTAAGGGAGCATGACTCACTGCTTCCATCATGCTCAACCAATAAGTACCCCATGATTTCTAGAGAACCGCTAGTAGGGATGAGATCGATTACTGTATCCTTCGCGGTTGGGGCGCACTCACATTCCATGTTGTCCACTTCGGCTTCGCCAGATAAGTGAACCGTGACTGTGGTGGTTGCCACTTCTATCCCCCTAGGACTCAGTGAGGTTGCAGTCACAAGGTAAACTCCTGGAGTGTCATATTGGTGCGATGTCATCTGTCCCGTCGCCATATTGCCATCATCGAAATCCCAATTTACGGAGTCGCCACCGATGCTTGAGAAGGTGAAGTCGTGATTGATGTAGGTAACACGCTCGTCTTCGTCATTGTCGCCCTCGTCAATTTCTACTAAGGTGTAGTAGTTGGTCCCCGATTGGGAGTCCGCTGATATTGAGAATTCGGAATTATCATTGATTGCTAGGGCAGTAAGATTGGAAGCCAAGGATCCGCTACCAAAAATGGCACCCATGAGGAAAACAGCAATGAAAGAGGCATACATCAGTTTACTTCGCACTCTATTGCCTTGCCACCTCTCCATTTCAAGTAGTGTTTGCCAATTAGGCCGATTAACTACAGGGTATGATGTATGACGTATACGTAAATCTTGGCTCCACCTAAGTCCCAATATGATGGCCTTTAATCATTCAAGGTCACTCAGTGCCCCCTCGATGATGCTGGGAGAATTCTAATATTAGTACATCATCTTAGAATATATGCAAATCAGCGAGATACTTTCACAATCCAAAGATATTCATCAATGGATAGTAGAAAAAAGAAGAACTATTCACCGCCATCCAGAATTGATGTATGAGGAGTTTGAAACAAGTAGGCTTGTTCAAAATACTTTGAAAGAACTAGATATTCCCTATCAAAAAGATATAGCGATAACAGGTGTTGTTGGGCTCATTGGAAATGGCACCGCTCCCTGTGTCGCATTAAGGGCGGACATGGACGCTTTACCGATCCATGAAGAAGCAGATGTAGATTTTAGAAGTGAAATTGACGGGAAAATGCATGCCTGCGGCCATGATTGCCACACTGCAATGCTTCTAGGGGCGGCAAAGGTCCTGAAACAAAACGAACATGCAATAGATGGCACAATCAAACTAATTTTTCAACCTGCAGAAGAAGGAGGAGCAGGGGGGAAAATGATGAGGGAGCAGGGGGTTTTGGAAGATCCCGAGGTGAGGCAAATCTTTGGGTTACACGTCACAGACAAATTGCCCGTGGGAACCTTGGCATCTAGAGAAGGCACGCTGTTAGCAGCGACGTCGTCAATCAAGATTTTAGTTAAAGGAAATGGAGGTCACGCAGCAATGCCTCATCTCACTGTAGATCCGGTAGTTACTGGGTCGAAGATAGTGGTCGAACTTCAAACTCTAATCTCACGTGAACTAGATCCCTTGGAATCAGGCGTAATCAGTATCACTATGGCAAATGCGGGTACTGCAACGAATGTGATACCTCCGACAATGGAATTACAAGGCACAATAAGATCACTGACCAGTGAGGGTATTTCTCAATTGCAGAATAGAGTCAAAGAGGTAGCTGAATCAATTTCTCTGGCCAATCGATGCGATGTTGAGGTCACATTTCCGGGCAATGATTTCCCTCCCACTGTAAATGATGCCGAATGCTGGCAGTTGAGCAAATCCGCAGCAGAGGAAGTACTCGGACAAGGCATGGTTGCAGAAATGGGGCCTATAATGGGAGGTGAGGATTTTTCATACTACACCCAAGTGATTCCCGGCTGCTTTTCTTTTATTGGCGTTGGGAATCCAGAGATAGAGGCATATGGGGTACACCACCCCAAGTTCAAGGTCGATGAAGACGCTCTGTCCCTGGGGGCCGCCATTCATGTCAATACTGCCTTCAATGCATTGAAGGGCGAAACCTAATCCTCTGATTTTTATACAATTCAAACGGCGTGAATCATGGCGGTTGTCTGAGTAATGGGAAACGGCTGTTTATCTATGGGACGTCCATCGTAGGTTTATGTCTCAAATATTGATGCCCCTGCTAATAGGGCT
>MDSW01020799.1_pt1 | contig 13495 bp, 3 predicted proteins | sample 811171 | NCBI WGS metagenome assembly MDSW01 (sample SAMN05326641, study PRJNA326480) | marine metagenome | isolation source: seawater | place: Atlantic Ocean: North West | collected 2012 | reverse complement strand
GGCGGGCGGAACTCGAACGCCTTCGCGCCGAGGCCGCTCGGACCGGTCTGCTCCATGAACGCCGCCTTCGCGGGGTCCGTCGGCTTGACGCGCTTCGCGACGGCGGCGGCGGCGGCGCTCGGCGGGCGTCCCGGCCCGCGCCCCGCGCCGCCGCCGCCGCCGCCGTACTGACCGCCCGACGCGCCGCGCGACCTGAACGTCCCGCCGCCCGCGGCGACGCGCTCCGCGCGTGCCTTGGCGTTGTTCGCGGCTTTGAGGGTCGTTCCATACGAGCGATTGTCGGGGTGGAGTTGAAAGGCGTCAGTTGAAGTTGAAAGGCGCCGCGGGCGGGCGTTGAAAGCGAGGGACCCTGGGCGGAGAGATGCGACGGCAAAAGTCCTTAAGGATCGGCGTTCACCACGCCAACGCGGTCGTATGGGGACCAGTGTATAGAACGCACCTTTGATCAGCCGCCCCGCCGTCGTCGTCGGCTTCGGCTTGGTCGCGTCGTCTTGCACGAACGCGAGCTTGACCGGGTCCGCGATGCGCGCGAGCTCCGCCTCCGCGGCGAGGCGCTTCGCGGCGGCCTCCTCGTACGCCGCGGCGACGTGCTCGCCGCCCGCGGCGGAGACGACGCCCGTCGGCGGCGGCTCGATCTTCGCGCCCATGCTCGCGGCGGCGGCGGCTTTCGCCGCGGGGGGCGCGTTTGCCGCCTTGGCCGCAAGCGCCGCGGGGTCCAGCGCGGACGCGCGCGAGGGCGGCTTCGGGTTTGGTGGCGGGTCGTTCGGAGTGTTCTTCGGAGTGTTCGGGGACGGCCGCGACGCGCTCGGCGGCGCGCCGACCGCCGCGCCCGGCGCCGGCGCCGGCGCCGGCGGCGCGAATATCGCCTTGCTCGCCGCGATCGCCGCCGCGCTCCCGCGCCACCCTCGCGCCGTCTCGAACGCCGCCGTCACGCCGAGGACGCCGCGGACGACGTTCGCGTTGATCCCCTCCCGCGTCTTGTCCGCGACCGCGCCGGCGTCTATTCCGCGCGTCCACCCGTCGGCGTCGGCGTCGTCGTCGTCCGAGTCGCCGACGTCGGGGTCGAACGTTTCTTTTTCGAGCACGCGTTCGACGCGCGCGAGCACCGCCGTCAGCGCGGGGTCGCGCGCCGCCGCGGACAGCGCGTCCTCCCACGCGCCGTGCGGTCGCTTCGCGCGCGACGCGAGCGCGGCGCCGAGCTTGACGTCCGCCTCCGCGACGTCATCGGCTCTCTTCTTCGCCGCTTCGTCTTTGACTTCCGCCTCTTCGTCTCCCCCCGGCGACCCGTCCGTCTTCTTCTCCTCCCCCGCGGCCGCCTTCGCCTTCGCGGCCGCTTTCTCCTTGTCCTCCTCCCACGCCGCGGCTCTCGCGCTCTTCTTCCGCACGCGCCCGCCGCCCGACGGCGGCGGCGACGCGCCCGCGCCCGCGCCCGCGCCGCCGCTCTCGTCGCCACCCCCCGCGCGTCCGCCCGAAAGTTTCCTCTTCTTCGCGGTCGCCGCGTCCGCCGCCGCCTCTCCCGCGCCCGCGCCCGCTCTCGCCGCGGCCGCGGCGACGACGGCGGCGCACACCGCGATCGCTCGCCGCGCGCCCATGGCGTACCCGAGCTTATACACCTCGCTGCTCTCCTCGTGCGCGAAGGGCAGCTCCGAGAGCACGCGCGCGACGTCATTGGATTTCATCGCCTCGAGCACCGCGCCCACGCGTTCGTCCGACGGCGGCGGAAGGTCGTCGTCGTCGCCGCCGAACGCCGCGACCGCCGCCGCCCTCGCGGGGTTCCGGCGCAATCCCGCGCGGATCGCATCCGCGTCGTCTCGCGCGCGGACGGCGGCGAGGGACGGGCCGGGGGCGCCGGGGGCGCGCTGCGGACCGCCGCCGCCGCCGTCGCCGTCGTCGTCGTCGTCGTCCGCGTCGCCGCCGCCGCCGAGGCGCGCGCGTCGCGCCTCCCTCGCCGCGGCCTCCTTCGCCTCCGCGCGGCGGCTCAGCGGCAGTCCGGCGTCGTTACCGGCGCGCGCGGACGCGCGGCGGCTCAGCGGCGCGCCCCCGGCGGCGGCGGCGCCGTCGTCGTCGTCGTCCGAGTCGCTGAGGTAGTCGCGATCGCCGTCGCCCGTCGGCGCGCCGTCCGCGCGCGCGACGAGGACAACCTTCTCCGCGCCGCCGACGAGGTCTAAGATCTCCACGTCGCCGTCGTCGTAGACCACCTTCGAGAGGACGACCGCGGCGGCGGCGGCGGCACCCTCCTCGGCACCCTCCTCGGCACCCTCCGGCGCGCTGCTCTGCTGGTCCTCGATCACGCCGGTGTACCACGCGCGGTCTATACGAGCGAACGTCGGGGTGGAGTTGAAAGGCGTCAGTTGAAGTTGAAAGGCGCCGAGGACGGGGATTGAAAGCGAGGGACCCTGGGCGGAGAGAAACGCCGGGAGAGAAAGCCCTTAAGGATCGGCGTTCACCACGCGAACGTGGTCGTATGGGGACCAGTGTGAGACAGAACGCGCCTTGTTTCCAAAAGACGCGCACCGTGCACCCGACGGCGAAATCGCTCGGCGCGTACGTCGGAACCCTGATCTTCCCGGCGCGCCCGGCCGCCCGCGACGCCCCCGCGGACGCGCCCGCGCTGCGGCCTCGCCCGCCGCGGCCTCGCCCGCGGCCGCGGCCTCGCCCGCTGCCGCGCGGCCGTCCGCGGCCGCGACCGCCGCCCTCCGCGGAGACGGAGACGGCGGGCGGCCGCGGGTCCGTTCGAAACGAGAGGCTCGTCGGGTCCGCCGCGCTCGTTACGACGTCCTCGGGGTTCGCGAGCTCGTACTCGCACAGGTAGTTCTGGTAGTGAGTTATGAGGTCGTGCCCCACGGACGTCGCGCGGTGGTTCTCAGTGTAGTTTGATAGGCACGGGAACACGTCGCGCGTCCAGTTGAGTTTTTCCCTCTTGTCGCCGCCGCCGCCGCCGTTAACGCCGCCCTTCGACGATGGGAATCCGCCTCGCGAGACGACCGCGCGGTACAGCCCGAACAGGTCGAGCTTCGCGCCGTTCAGCGTCCGCGTCGGGAACGTGTTCGCGTCTGCGATCGGTCGACGAGAGAGGAGGATCGGATCGATCGTGAGAGGTCTCGCCTCGTTTTCGTTCGAGAGAAACTTATAAGTGGTGGGCGCTGCTGTGGCGACGTGACCTCTCGCGCGGACGACGCGCGCGCGTCGCGCGCGATCGCGCGCTGGCGCCGGTAAAAAACATTCGAGCGAGATCTCGTCGTCGAGAAGAATGCGCGCGGGCGACGTACCGCATCCCGGCGGCGCGAGCTTCTCCCCGCCGTTCGCTTGAAGGAAGGCGATCTGCGCGAACGCGATCGAAGAGCCACGGTCGGGCGTCAGCGCGACGTCGCGTGCGTGGAAGTATTAATATCGGACGAGGCGAGCGCGGGGGAGGCGGACGGGGACTCGAAACCGTCGCGTCGCGCGCGGAGGATCTCAAAGACGCGCGCGACGCACCAAATCCTCGAGGAACTCGTCCTCGGACACCTCCGCGAGCGGCTTCCGCTTCGCGTCCTCGCGCGTCATCTCGGCAGCGTGCAGCAGCGTGCAGGTTTTTTTTTCACAGCGCGATCGCGCGAGTGACGCCGCGGAAACGTCGCGCGCGAGCGTCGAGAGCGCCGCAAAAATTTAATTCAAAGTCGCGATGGCGTCGCACGAGAAGTTCCGCGCGCGATACGGGCGCGATACGGTCGCGATGCGACGCGCGCTTCGAGAATGATAGGGGATCGCCCTGCTGGAATTCCTACAGCTGTGAGGTGACGGTCGGTCGTCGAGACCAGGTCGAGACCCGTACCCGCGTGTGGTGCAGCCCCTACTACTAGAGCGGAGAAACGGTCGTCGCGGGGCGCAGTCGTCCAGAGGCGAGCGCGACCGACGCGCGCGCGCCCACGCGCGGCCCGTCGTCGCTCGAGAAGACGCGCGCCGCGCCCGCCGCGCCCGCCGCGTCGCGCGACTCCCATCTCGCGTCGGAGGCAGCGTCGGAACGTCGCGTCGTCGGCGATCTCTCATCAAGTCGTTGGGGAGGACGAACAACGACGACCGAACGCGCGCGGTCGTCAGCCATGGCGCCTCCCGCCGCGTCCGTCGCGACGAGCGGCGCGCGCGACGACGCGAAGAAGACGAAGATGAAGAAGCCCGTCGACGCGACCAACTACCCCGCGCGACTCGCGCGCTACCTCGGCGACGAGGCGTTCCTACTCGCCTCGGGCGCCATCAGTGGGAAAGACTACGCCATCGAGGTGGAGCACACGCTCGACCTCATCGCGAACGACGAGAGCCTCGGCGCGTACGGCAAGATACACGCGCTGAACACCCTGCGCGACGGCGGGCTCATCTCCGCGGAGCAGCACGCGTCGTACAAGAGCAAAGCGCTGGGGCGCGCGGTCGCGAAGGACGTCGCGCTGTACGTGAACATGGAGTGGCACTCCGAGGAGGGCGTCGACCCGTGGGCGTTCCTGCTCGACGAGAAGGAGCAGGTGGACGCGCAGATCGACTCACAGATCCGAGAGAGCGACGCCATCGCCGCGCGCCTCGCTGAGCTGGACGCGGCGGACGCGGAGGAGGAGCGGCGGAAGCGCGACGGGCCGGCGCGGCCGCCGCCAGCGAAGGCGACGGAGGAGGAGCGCGAGAAGATGGCGGCGAGGAGAGACGCCGCGCGCGAGAGCGCGGCGATGAACGCGCCGACGCCGTTTCCGTGGGACGTCGACGCCGCCGCGGTCGCGAACACGCCGCGCGCGCGCCTCTCGACGGAGGGCGCGGGCGCCGAAGAGGACGAGGAAGAGGACGTCCCGAGCGCGCGCGACAGCGCCGCCGCGGCGGAGAAAGCCGCGAAAGAGATCGACGAGTACGTCCGCGCGTTGGAGGAAAAGGCGCGTTCTGTTCTGTTCCTCACACTGGTTCCCATACGACCGCGTTGGCGTGGTGAAAGCCGTTCCTTAAGGACTTTTGGGTCCGGCGTGTGTTTCTCTCCGCCCACCCCGAGAACGCTTTCAATCCCCGACGCACCTCGACGCATTTCAACTTCAACTGACGCACCATTTCAACTCCACCCCGACGTTCGTCGCCTCGCGCGGAACGACCCGAAGATGGACGCGCCCGACGCGACCGCGTTGGGCGGGTACCACGGCAGCGCGTACGTCGGCTTAGACGGCGACGGCGACGGGGTCGGGAGCGGTCTCTTCGAGAAGGACGCGATCGTGAAGCAGCGCGCGAAGGAGAGAGAGGAAAAGGAGAGAGAGGAAAAGGAGAGAGAGGAGGGCGGCGACGAGGAACGGAAAGAGGTCCCCGAGTCCGAGTCCGCGATACCTAAAGCCGGCGAAGAAGACGCCGCGGCGGTGGCGCGGGGCGAGGCGGCGAAAGACGACGACGGCGTGCCCGTCCGCGCCGTCGATGAGGAGAAGGAGAAGGAGAAGGAGGAAAAGCCCGCGAAAGTGAACGTTCCCTCGAACGTCGGGGATCGCATCGTGGACGACCCCGTTCGAGACGCGAAGGACGACCGCGGGGAGACGCCGCCGTCGGTGATCGCGCTCGGGGCGGCGTTCATCGACGCGTCGGCGGAGGAAGACGGAGGAACGTCGACCGCCGACGCTGACGCCCCCGCCGACGCCGCGAAAAAAGAGCCGGCGCCGGCGCCGGCGCCGGCGCCGGGGCGGGCGACGATGAAGGCGCGCGCGCGCGACGAGGCCGACCAAGCGTCGAGGATGGCGGACAGCGGCCAAGGCGTCAACGCGGCGCTGTTCGCGGCGTCCAGGGAGGCGTCCGTCGGGCGGACGACGACGCGCGGAGAGGGCGGCGGCGGCGGCGGGTTAAACGCGGCGTCGTTCAAGGAACGCGCGCCGCGAGGGAAAGCGTTGCTCGTCGGCGCCAACTACTTCGCCGCCGCCGCGGAGAAGAACCCTCGCCTCCCGCGGCTCAGAGGTTCGCTCAACGACGTCGCGGCGCAGATGCGTTTTCTGCGCGACGCGTACGGGTTCAAGACCGACGCCGGGTCGATGCGCGTGTTGATCGACGAGCCGCTGCCCGGGGTGAACGCGTCGTCGTCGTCCTCCTCTTGCTGCGGCGCGTCGAAGCGCGGCGAACGCGACGGCGACGCCGTCCCGACCGCGCTGCGGTCGCACTACTACCGCCCCCCGACGACGACGAACGTCAAGGCGGGCATCGAGTGGCTGCTCGAGGACGCGCGCGCGGGCGACGTCTTGTTCTTTCACTTCAGCGGCCACGGCACGGACGTCCCGGACGTGGACGGCGACGAGGACGACGGCGTGGACGAGGCGCTGTGCACGATCGACGTCGACTGGGAGACGAATTTCGGGATCACGGACGATTACCTTCGCGAGAAGTTATTCTGCGCGGTCCCGCCCGGCGTGGACTGCTTCGCGACGTTCGACTGCTGCTGCAGCGGCGCGTTGTCCGACGCGAAGGCGGTGCGGACGACGCGCGGCGGTTCTGGGGGGGACGGCGGCGACGCGTCTTCTTCGGCCGTCGTCGCCGCCGCGAAGGGCGCCGGCGCGAATCGGTTCGCGCCGCCGCCCGCGCGCGTGCGCGAGCGGATCACGCAGCTCGCGCGCGAGCGTCGCAGGGACGCGAGGAAGCGACACGCCGAACCCGATCCAGGCGCGGACGCGGCCCCGGCCCGCCCCGGCCCCGGGTTGAAAAAAGCCGAGTCGTTGCGACACGCGGCGGCGGTGAAAAACCACCTCGTCAGCCTGAGCAGCAGCAAGGGCGACGAGCCCGCGCTGGAGATGAAAGTAGAGCGCGAGGACGGCGTCCGCCGCGGCGCGTTCACGTGGGCGCTCGAGCAGGCGCTCCGCGCGTCGCACGACGCGCCCGAGTCGGAGCGAAATTTGGTCGCGTTGACGCGACGCGCGACGTTTATTCTTCGAAACGCGGGCAAGGCGCAGACGCCGGAGTTGCACGTAAAATTGGAGGACGGGGACGACCCGCACGGCGTGGGGTGGATGACGGAGCAGCGCGAGGCGTGGGAGCTCGCGATGAACGAGAGGGAGAGGGCGGCGGAGGAAGAGCGCCGATAGCGTAGCGTGTGTGCATGTAGTTCCCGCGCGACGAACGACGCGAGAAGAGCGGCGAACGCGCCAGCCGCCTTCTTTTGCTGACGGATGAACGCGAACGTTCATCATCTCCTTCAGTTCGTTTCGAAATATGCGTCGTCAGCTGTCGTCATCGCGGCGATTCTTGGAACGTTCGTCGTCACTCGAGCGGCGCAGCGCTCGAGGGAGAGACGATGGCGGGATTCTCCGTCCTCGCGGATTTGGAGGAGGACGACGGTGACGACGTCGTCGTCCTCAGCGCGGGGACGAGGAAGAGACGAGCCGCGGGGAAGGCGCTCGAGGAGCGGATACGGAACCGCGAGATTTTCGACTGGAACGCGCCTCCTCCGCGGACGGGGTCGAAGCCGACGTTTCTGCGCGACATCACGAACGGGCAGTCGCGCGCGGTGGTGGATCTCGATGAAGAGGAGGTCAGCGACGACGATTTCATAGCCACCGCTGCGATGCGAAAGCGGCGGCGGATCGAGAAGAGGAAGGAGGCCGCGGCGGGGACGACGTCAGCGACGCGAGATCTCCTGCTCCTGAACGAGGGCGCCGAGGGTTGCCAAAACGTCCCTTTCGACGACAGCGCGATACACGACAAGACGCCGACGCGGACGCCGACGCCTTCCGCGGCGGATGCCGCGCGCGCGCGCGCGGCCGCGACGACGACGTCGGGGAAGCGCGCCTCCCCGGGAGGGACGACGAAATCATCCCGCGGCGGCGGCGCGGGGAGCGGCAGAGGCAAGACGAGATCGCGCGTGCGCCGCTTGGAGGCGCTGCCGTGCCTCGACGACTCCGCGCTCCGTCTCGCGTCGACGCCGACGCCGACGCGAGATGCGCTTCCCAAAACGCCCCAAACGCAGCCGTTACCCGACCGCGTCAAGGAATACGCGAAGCAGCTCGCGTCGAAGTCGCAAGCGACGCACTGCGAGTGGTTCCCCGCGACGGAGGAAGACGTCTCCGACCCGCCCGGGTTCAAGCTGTGCGGCGCGCTCGCGGCGACGCTTCGCGCGCGCGGCATTCACCAACTCTACCGGCACCAGAAAGAGGCGATCCACGCCGCGGTGGGGGAGAAGAAATCCGTCGTCGTGTCCACGCCCACGGCGTCCGGGAAGTCGCTGTGTTACGTCCTCCCTCTTCTCCACGCCTTGGGGCAAAAGAAGTCGGCCAGAGCGCTCGTGTTGTTCCCGTTGAAGGCGCTCGCGAACGATCAGCTCGCCAAGTTGAAGGCGTTCCCGGAGGCGGCGAGAAAGGCGCTCGAGGCTGCGGAAGGGAATATCGACGGCGACGGCGAGGGGGGTCTGAACCAGACGGAGCTGAAGCGTTTGCGAGGCATCGCGGAGATCACGATTCGCACGTGCGACGGCGACAGCAGCGAAGACGACCGCGCGGCGATTCGCGCGGAGAAGACGCAGGCGCGTTGTCCTCACACTGGTCCCCTTACGACCGCGTTGGCGTAGTGAACGCCGTTTCTTAAGGACTTTTGCCCGCGCATCTCTCCGCCCACGCCACGGTTTCAATCCCGACACACCTCGATGCCTTTCAACTTCAACTGACGCCTTTCAACCCCGCCCCGACGTCGCTTTAAACGATGGAACGACCCGCAGCTCGTGCTCACCAACCCGGACTCGCTGCATCATTTCATCTTGCCCGGGTACCCGCGCAAGTGGAGCAAATCGTTCTGGGCGAACCTCACGCACGTGGTGATCGACGAAGCGCACGTGCATCGCGGCGTCGCGGGGTCGCACTTCGCCAACGTCATCCGGCGCGTGATTCGTCTGTGTCGAGTATGCGGCAACGACGACGTGCGCTTCGTCTGCACGTCGGCGACGATCTCGAACCCGCGAGAGCACGTGCTCGCGCTGACGACGAAAAATCCGACGTGCGTGACCGTGTCCGGGGCGCCGAGCGGGGAGAAGGCGATGATCTTGTGGCAGCCGCCGGAGCTCGCGGGCGGCGGCGAGGGCGGCGGCGAGGGCGCCGCCGCCGCCGCCGGCGGCGCCGGCAGTCGTCCGGGACGTCCGCGGTCTAATAACGCCGCGGCAAAAAACAACGGCGGCGACGAGAAGACCGCGCAGCGACGGAGCGCGTACGCGGAAGCCGCGGAGGTGATCGCTTCGCTCGTGAAGAACAACGTCCGGTGCCTCGCGTTCGTCTCCGCGAGGTCGCTCACGGAGTCCGTCTGCCGCGACGCCAGGGAGCTGCTCGTGAAGGCGGGACGGCAGGACCTCGCGTTGCTCGTTGACTCCTACCGCGCCGGTTACTCCGTGAAGGAACGTCGCAATCTCGAGCACCGGCTCGCGTCCGGGGAAGTCTCCGCGCTCGTGTGCACGTCCGCGCTCGAGATGGGGATCGACGTCGGGACGTTAGACGCGACCGTGCACGTCGGGGTGCCGGAGACGGCGTCCGCGATGTGGCAGCAGGCGGGGCGAGCCGGCCGCCGCCGCGGGTGTTCGCTCGCCGTCGTCGTCGCCGCGGAGCGACCGCTCGACGGTTTCTACCTCGCGCACCCGAGTGAGCTCTTCAAGCGCAGACCGGAGAGCGCGCTCATCGACCCAGCGAACGTGAGCGTGCTGGAGGCGCACCTGCCGTGCGCGGCGTTCGAGACCCCGATCGATCCGAAGACGGATTGCAAGCTTTTCGACGACGCGGAAGCCGCGAGACTGTTTCGGTTGGGCGCGGAACGCGGGGAGACGACCGCGGTGAAGAACCGGACGCCGTTCTTGTGCGCGCTCAGGAGCGCGACGAGCGCGACGCCGAAGATCACGAGAAGCGCGGCCGGGGAAGGCGGCGGCGGCGGCGGCGGGTTTTCTAAAGCTTCCGCGGGCGGCGGCGGCGGCGGCGGCGGCGGCGGCGGCGGCCAATTCCCGGCGCGCGCGGAGATGCCCTGGAACAACGGCGAGCCCACGATGTTCCTGAACAAGGCGACGAAGATTTTCCAGTGCCGGCAGTTCTTCCGCCCACATCACCACGTCATGCTCCGAGGCGCGCCGTCCGGCGGCGACGCGTGGACGCTCCTCGACGTCACGCGCGGAGACTCGCTCCAATCCGGCGCTCGCGAGCTCGAAAAAATCGAAGCCCACAGAGCGATGTCGCGCATATACCCCGGATGCGTCCACCTCTCCAGACACGGGCAGTACAAGATCGAGCGGCACGACGCGAATGCGCGCGTGGCGTACTGCCGCGAGTACGCCAACCCGGAGGTGACGTACGCGCGCGAGCGGACCGCGGTGATGCCGCTGGAGAAGGACCCGAGCGCGGGGATACGCGAGCGAAAGGTCAAACGCGTCGGCATGGCGCGCGTCTTCGAAGGCCGCGTGCGCGTCGTGGAGACGATCCACGGCTACGTCGTGAAGAGGCTGCACACGCAGGAGCTCATAGACGAGATACCGTTCAACCCGGGCTTGCCCGGGAGCGATTTCGTCACCGACGCGGTGTGGTGGGACCTCCCCGGAGAGCTCGTGCGATCCAAAATCGCCCCGGACAGACTCCGCGCGGCGACGCAAGGTGCGTTCTATACAAAGACTGGTCCCCATACGATCCCGTTCGCGTGGAGCACGCCGTTCCTCGAGGGTTTACTTTCGGGTCCCGCGCGCGTCTCTCGCCGACACCCCCCCGGTTTCAATCCCGACACGCCGCGGTGCCTTTCAACGCACGCCGACGCCTTTCAACTCCACCCGCCCCGACTGCGTTTGACAGGCGCGCTCAACGTCTGCGCCGCGCTCGTCCCCGCGGTGGCGATGTGCGACGCGCGCGACGTCCTCGGCGCGTGCGACTTCCTCTCCTCCGACGGATGCAACGGGTCGGACGGCGGCACGACCGGCGCGCGGATGTACCTGTACGACGCGTGTCCCAACGGCGTGGGGTTGGCGAGCAAGACGTGGACGCAGCTCGACGCGTTGTGGGAGAAGGCGCTCGCGACGACGAGGGAGTGCAAGTGCGCGTCCGGGTGCCCGTCGTGCACGCAGGCGGGCGCGCGAGGACGCGACGCGGGGACGGAGAAGAAGGCGACCGTGGTGTTGCTGGAGGGGCTGCTCGGGACGTGGATGCGCGGCGGCGGCGGCGGCGGCGGAGGCGGCTCGACGTGCGCCGCCGCGGCGGAGCGAAAAGCGTCCGCCGCCGCGGCGACGACGGACGCGACGCCAGCGGAGCTTCGGACGGAGGCGGCGTTCGACAAGGCCGCGAGCGAAGGCGTCGCGGCGGCCGCGGCGGTCGCGTTGGAGGCGCCGACGAATCGGTACGCGCCGCCGGCGGTGGCGCCGGCGGCGCGGTACGTTCCTCCGCCTCCCGCCGCCGCGCGACGTCCCGCGAATCCTCATCGGTACGTCCCGGCGCCGGAGCGGCCGCCGGCGCGGCACGTGCCTCCGCCGCAGCAGCGTCAGCAGTCTCTTCAACGGCCGCCGCCGCAGCAGTGGCAGCAGGGTTTTTCGCCGGCCGTTTCGCCGCCGTTTCGCCGGCCGTTTCAACCGCCGCGGTCGCCGTCGAAACTTGTCGCGTTTCGACCTCCGTCCCACCTGCAGCAGCAGCAGCCGCTGCCGCCGCCGCCGCCGCGACAGTGGCGAGGCGGGCCGCCGCCGGCGCCGCCGCGACAGCTCGAGCGCGGCGGCGCGATGGGGGCTCAGGGATGGAACGACCGACCGGGTGTCGCGGGGGATCCGAAGCAGCGATCGATCTCTTCCATGCTCCACGGTCGGTGAGCGCGACGCGACAACGAGCCGTACCGTTTTTTTTTTCTCGCGTCCGTCGCCGACGACCGACGACGTAGTCTATCATAGCAGCGCACGCAGCGCGACCGACGTAGTCGCTCGCCGTGCGAATGTTCACGCGACGTGTTAAACGAACGAGCGCGTCGTGACATATCTTTCGCGCGCGCGCGTCGGCTCGACGGAAGTACACGCGCAGGGCGGACGGGAGCTCGAGTTCTGTTCGCTCAACTGTCGTCCACAAGGTCGTCATTTCGTAATCGATCCGTTGACCGAACCCGTTTTAGTTTCAGCCTGGGTGTTGCTGCGGCTGTTGGACGCGACGACAAATAGAGACGCGTGGTAGAAAGGCACATTCACAAATCCCCGTCCCCGCGGGCCGCTCGCCGCTCGGCAGAGACGCGATGACGGCGACACGCGCGATATCGTGACCGACGATCCGAGGGTGAGGTAGGAAGCCCCCGCCGCGAGGCGCGCGCGCGCGAGAGCGCCCGCGTCGCGGTCGCGTCGGCCGCGGCCGAGGGTCGATCAACATGCCGAAATCGTCGACGACGACGCCGACGCAGGTCGCCGCCGCGGACGACTCCGACGACCTGGACATGAACGCGGACGAACTCTTCGCGATGCTATCGCCCGAGTTCCTCGAGTTCAAGTGCCTCGAGTTCAAGTCCGGGAAGTTCGAGCCCGACGAGACGTCGCAGCTCGCGCGGATGTTCACGGACGTGACGCACGGCGGCATCGCCGAGGCGCAGCGCGAGTCCGCGCTCCATCTCGCGCAGGCGCTCATCCGCGAGTACTCCCGGCAGCTCGACGCCGCGCTCAATTATACGCCGCCGTCCACGGCGGAGCTCAAGGACGCGAGGAAGCGCGCGATCACCGCGGAGGCGGAGCTCGCGCGTCTGCGCGAGGTGGCGACGGGCAACATCGCGGCCGCGAAGAAGGCGGAGGACGAGCTGTTCGCCGCGCGGCGCGACGCGAGCGAGGCGAAGAATCGCGCGGATCTCGCAGAGGCGCGCGCGAAATCGCTGCGATCGCGACGCGTCGAGGACCACCCGGACGCCGCGGCCGCGGCGGCGGAGTCCGCGAGGCTCGCCGAGGCGGCGCACGACGCGGCGTCCAAGCTCGACGACGCGGAGGCGCGCGCGAGGGACGCGGAGGAGAAAAACGTTCGACTCGAGCGCGAGCTCGACGCGTCGCGCGTCGCGCTCGCCGCCGCGGAGGACGCGGCGAAGCGCGCGTCCGCGGTGTCGCCGTCGAAGCGCACGACCGAGGAAGAGTCCCTCGCGGTCGAGACCTCGGTTGCGCTCGCGGCCGCGGAGGAGGCGACGCGCGTCGCGGAAGAGGAGCGGTCGCGCGAGGCGGCTCGCGCGTCGGCGGCCGCCGCGCGCGTCGAGACGGAGCGCGAGCGCGCGGACGCGACGACCAAGGCGTTAACGGACGCGAGAGACGAGGAGGAGAAGACGCGAGTTAGGATCGAGGAGGCGGTGGCGAAGGCGCGCGCGGAGGTGGCGGAGGCGGCGGCGAAGGCGAAGCGAGAGACGGAGAGCGCGGAGCGACGCGCGAAGGAGATGGAAGAGAAGCTCCTCGCCGCCGCGGTGCGCGCGTCCTCCTTCCTCACACTGGTCCCCATGCGACCGCGTTCGCGTGGTGAACGCCGATCCTTAAGGACTTTTGCCGGCGTGTCTCTCCGCCCAGGGTCCCTCGCTTTCAATACCCGCCCTC
>MDSW01106665.1_pt1 | contig 13496 bp, 15 predicted proteins | sample 811171 | NCBI WGS metagenome assembly MDSW01 (sample SAMN05326641, study PRJNA326480) | marine metagenome | isolation source: seawater | place: Atlantic Ocean: North West | collected 2012 | reverse complement strand
TATGCTCGTTTAGGTTCTAGTATAACAGGTGGGAAAGCTTCTGCTGTAGATTATAAGATATTAAAAAAATATTGTTCTAAAAAAAGCAAAGCATTAAAATTAGCAACTAAGATGAAAGGTAAAGGTACTAGAAGAGTTAAAAAAGTTAAAATTGGCGGTGGAAAAAAATATAAAAAAAGTGTTAAGAAGTATATGAAACATAAACCTAGAAAATGGAGTAAGAAATATAAAAAAAAAATAAACTGTAAAAGACCAAAGGGATTTTCACAAAGGCAATATTGTAAATATGGAAGAAAAAATTGAATTAATTTTGATTAATACTACATATGTATTAACCAAATAGAGAATGAGTAAAAACAAGCCTATACAATTAGGGTTATGTTGTTTAAATACGATATTAAGAAAAGAAAGATTTCCCGTGTTTGCGTCTAGAAGCATGATAATACGAACAGTTAAAGAAAAGGGAATAGGTCACTTAAAATCTAAAATATTACAAAATTTGCAAGATATATTAACGATGATGGATTGGAACGAACAAAATGGTATAAAGGTATTTAGATTAAGTAGCGGAATGTTTCCTCATAAATCAAATCCCAAAGTGGAGGATTATTCATTTGACTTTGCTTTAGATTTATTAAAACAAATAGGAGAAAAATCAAAAAAGTATAATCAAAGACTAACTTTTCACCCAGGTCAATATAATGTAATAGGAACGCCAAATAAAAAAGCATTTCAACAAACTATATGTGATTTAAAATATCATGCCGATGTATTGGATTTAATGGGATTAGATAATAATTCAGTTATGGTTATTCACGGTGGAGGTATGTATGGTGATAAAGAAAAAACAAAAGATAGATGGTGTGAACAATTTATATTATTGCCAGAAAATGTAAGAAAAAGATTAGTATTAGAAAATTGTGAAAAATGCTTCTCTATAAAAGATTGCATTGATGTTTCAAATAAAATAAATATACCTATTGTATTTGATACTCATCATTATGAATGTTATAAAAAATTACACCCTGATGAAAAATTTGAAGAACCAAGAAAATATATACCAGCTATACTAGAAAGTTGGAAACGTAGAAACATTAAACCTAAATTTCACGTAAGCGAACAAGGTAGCGGTAGATGCGGTCATCACAGTGACTATATTGAAGTTATGCCAAATTATTTAATAGAAATACCACATTTATATAAAACACGAATAGATGTTATGATAGAAGCCAAAATGAAAGAACAAGCTATATTTAAACTATACAAAAAATATCCATTCTTAAATTGTAAAATAATCTAAATTAAATATATTATGGGTAAACAAACAAAAAAAAAGAAAAAGAGATATAATAAGACAAAAAAAATGAATAAAAAAATAAAACCTAGAAGGAAGAATGGAATAATATTTTTTTCAGATTATCCTGATTTTACACCTAATTTAACACCTAGACAAATGTTTAAAATGGGAAGTTTTGGTGGAACATATTGGAGACCAATTAAGTCCAAATATTTTAAAACGGATTTAAAAAATCAACATAAAGATTATCCAAAGAGTTGGTGGAAAGGTATACCAGAAGAACATTTAACAAAACCATTCAATAAATACGATAAAGAAATAAATAAATATGGTGTAAAGGTAGGAACCACGCTGCAATTTTGGGAAAAAAAGAATTGGATACAAAAAACTCATCCGTATGGTTGGGTTCAGTGGTATTGTGATTTTTATATGGGAAAGCGTAGTAAAGACGACGAATATCAAATAGGTAGATGGAAAGGATTAGCAGGACCAAATGGTAGATTTAGAAAATGGCTAGTTACTATTATAAAGAAAAAAAAAGGGAAATGGAATGATTATGATATTAGTCCGGCTATTAGACAAACATTACAGCATTGGGGTTATCAACTAAAAAAAAAAGATTATGATAATGAAATCAGATCAAGAAGAAAATAATTAAACACTAAATGTTTTTCCACATCCACAAGAACCAGATGCATTTGGATTTGAAAAACTGAAACGATTTCCCATTATATCTTCAACCCAATCTATTTTTGTATCAATTAAATGAAATATTGAACTATTACATACCCATAAATTTGTATTATTATCTAATTTTTGTTTTTCTGCTTTTTCGGGAATATCTTTAATAGGTTTTAATACATATTCTAATCCATTACACCCACCTGATTTACAGTAAAATAATATATCAGGTGTACCTATTTTTTTTAATTTTTTCATAGCTATATTGGTTATACGTATAAGATTCATTATTTTATATAATTATAATATATAATAATGAAAATAAATAATAAAATGAAACGGTTTATTGTTATTATAGTAGTATATGTTATATTTTCTTTATTTTTTAAAGGATATTCACCGTTTTATCCTAGTATACCAGTATATCCAAATAATAAAGAGGAAGTAAAATTAGTAAAAAAATATATAAAAGGCAGAAGTAAAGAAGATGTTGATTTTTTTTATAAAACAAATCCCGGAGTGCATTATGCATTTTTACCTTATGTAGATGAGAGCGAGGAAGAATTGGATAAAATAATAACAGATCCCATTGTTAAATTAGTAGTATATGGAAATAAATATCTTCTTAATAGAGCTAGACCAGAACAAGTTGATAATACTATTATACCAATAGACAGTAGTAAGGCAGAACATCCAGCATTTCCAGCAGGTCACGCATATCAGGCGCACTTATTATATAAAATTTTATCTAAAAAATATCCAGAAAAAAAAGATTTATTTAAAAAATTATCATATGATTGCGATTACTGTAGGATTAAAGCAGGTCTACATTATCCGTCGGATGGAGAATATTCTAGAAAACTAGTTAATTTATTTTACAATTAAAAAATAACGTATTGAAGAATACATTATTTTTATTTTATTTTTTTTGATTTTTTATTTTTAATAAAGTTGATTAGTATTACGGTCACAGTGATATCTATGTGATTGATAACTGTCATTGCTTAATCCCATTTGAGAACGATAGCTTAATAATCTTGGCCACGTGCAACGTAGCATATCGTCCCATACTCTGTGATATTCTTTTCTGCGAGATTCTTTCATTTCTTTATCATAATCTTCTCGCGCCTTCTTTTTCTTCTCTTCAGGCGTCATATTAGCAATGCGTGTGCGTTCTTTTGATTCAGCGGTGCAAGCTTCAATATATGCTTGTTCATCCCATTCCATATCAATTTCTTCGTCGTCATCATCGTCACTGCTATCTTCTTCATCGCTATAATCGTCGGCATCGCTGTCAATCATACCCCATTCTTTCATTTGGGCTTCTTGCTCTTCTTCAGTCATATTATCCCAACGTTCTTCTTCCTCTTTTTCTTTTCTAGCTTCTTCTGCTATTTCAAAATCATATTTGGCTTCCCAACCATCGTCTTTCTTTTTCCAACGCTTATCGGCTCTTTCTTTCCATATTTTGATAGCAGGATCAACTGCTTTTTTTCTGTCAACCATATCATATAATTCACTCATATTGTAAGACATAATAATTTGTTTGTAGTATTTTGTTTGTAATTGTTTGTAATTGTAATTGTTTGTAATTGTAATTGTTTTATACTGTCAACCAAGAGATCAAAATAATTTCAATTTTTTATAAACTTTGTTCAAAGTTATGACTATAGTCTATTTAATTATAATCTATTAAGTAAATTATAAAAATTGATTTAAATTATTATTATCTATAAAATTATATACAAGAATGACTAAAATTAAATTTATTGATTTATTTGCTGGAACAGGAGCTTTTACATTAGCATTAGAAAAGAGCAAAAAATTTAAATGTGTATTCACTAATGATATGATAAAATCTTCAAAGCAAATATACGAATTAAATAATCCTAGACATAAATTTACTCTTAAAGATTTAAATACAATTAATGTAGATGATATACCATCGCATAATCTTTTGTGTGGAGGATTTCCGTGTCAGCCTTTTAGTATAGCAGGTGAAAAAAAAGGCTTTGATGATAAACGTTCAAATGTGTTTTGGAAAATTGTAGAAATATTAGAAAAGCATCAACCAGAAATAATAATATTAGAAAATGTAAAAAATTTGAAATCACATGATAAGGGTAATACATATAAAGTTATTGAAAGTAAATTAGAAAGTATAGGTTATCATATTAAAACATCTATATTAGATACAAATAAAATTACTAGTATACCTCAACACCGGGAGAGAATATATATAGTAGGATTTTTGGATAAGAATAAATATGATAAATTTAATTTTGACTTCCCCCAACAAGAACAAGGTAAAATAAGTGATATGTTGGAAAAAGACATTCCGGAAAAATATTATTATACAGATAGATACAAGGTATTTGAAGAAGTTGAAAAAAATGTTGTAAAACATATTTCAGAAAATGTTTTGTATCAATACAGAAGATATTACGTTCGTGAAAATAAAAGTAATTGTTGTCCAACCTTAACGGCTAATATGGGTGGAGGTGGTCATAACGTTCCGCTTCTAAAAGATGATAATGGAATTAGAAAATTAACACCACGTGAATGTTTTAATTTACAGGGATTTCCTTTAGATTATAAACTACCTGAGCTATCTGACGGTGCTTTATATAAACTAGCAGGCAATGCTGTTTCTGTACCTGTAGTTGAATTAGTTGTTAATAAATTAATTAATATTTAAATTGTCAAAATTTTAATAGTATTTTCATTGTTTAAAAGTTCTTTTTTAAATCTAAGTTCTAATCTTTTTTTTGATTTATATAATTTAGTAGTGCCGTATTTATCATCAATAAATCCATTGAAGTTGATACTAGTTTTCGTTGTTTTATTATAGTCTATTGTCTTTATTTTTTCTATATCAACTTTAAAAACTGACATATAAATACTGGTATTGGTAGATATAAATGCACAATAATATATTTCTTCTAATTTTTTATCCTTTATTGCATCTGATAGTTTAAAATAATATTCATCTTTATATAAATCCAACGCTTTCTTAAAATCTTTATTATCAAAATGAATATCTAAATTTTTTCCAGCACCTTTAAAATTTTGAATAATAGATTTTTCATTTGTAGAATTACCATTCATACAAACACATAATACATCTATACCTTTGTTATCTTTTTTAATATCGACTGGATAATGTCCTTCTCCAATGTGTTGTGCTTTCATATTTTTTGAAACTAAATATTCAATAAACCCATCCTCTAATTTTAAATTACCTGTACTAATAGAACGAAGATATTCTAATTTAAGAGGTGAGAATTCTTGTTTTAATGTTTTTCCCAATTCATTAAAATTTATTCCTAATATACTTGGATTTATTAATTGTAGAACGTTCATGGTTGGTTATACTTATAACCATATATTTAATTATATTCAATTTACAATAAAAAAGCTATCTCCAGTCTTTGTTTTTTATTTGTTTTTTTATTTTTTAATTTTTATTAATGTTTAATTTATGCTATATCTATGATTGTGACCATATTATCACTACGACTATCCTTTACTTGAAGTTCAAGTTCGTTTACTATATCATCCTTAGTAAAGTTATTGTCTTGAGCCCATTTTAATAATGCGAGAGTTTTTTTAGCTAGTTTATTGTCTAATTTAAGCTGTTTAACTCGTTTTAAAGTTCTTTCTTTTGCAATAGCTTTAGCTTTAGCTTTTTCAGCCTTTGCTGCTTTTTTAGCTCTTTCCTTTTTCTCTTTTTTAGTTCTTCTATCATACTCTTTATCAGCAGCTATTAGACTAGGAATATCCTTAAGAATTTTTTTAAGATATTCTATACTAGAGCCTTCGCGGTCAAATTGAATACCATACCTTTTTGCATCGATTTTAGCAAGCAGTTTTTTGCGTTTTTCAGCTTCTTTTGCAATAGCTTTAGCTTGAGCTTTTTCAGCTTTTACAGTGGCTTTAGCTCTAATTTTAGCGACTTGTTTGTAAGCCTTAAGTGCTATTTTTTTGACTTTAGCTTCCTCTTTTGCCAATTTTTTAGCTTCCTTTTTAACTTCTTTATCAGTTAGCTGTTGTTGTTTCTTCAACATTTTGACAGTCCTTTTAAGGTTATTGGTTTGAAATTTGATTCTACCTACAACATTACTTCCAGTTTCAAAGAACTCCCAAATATACATTCGCTCTGATATGTCTATGTTAAGACTAATATATAAGCGAATAAGCTTATTAGCGTGAACCGCGTTCTTTTCTAATACTGATTGGTTAGTAGTCCAAGGAGTATCAGACTTTGTAAAATTTTCAGCTAGTGGTATTTCGTGATAATCACGATAATTTTGTCCAATTTCTCCAAACATCAATACCATAGCTTCATCGGTGCTACGAAATTCATTCCAGCTAGTGTGGATTTGAGATAAGATTGATTTGCGAGTATCAATTAAAGTAGTAGCCATAATGTTCTGTTTTTAGTTGTTTTTGAATTGTTTTTGTTGAAATTTATGATTTCTTGTTATAATATTAGTAATAATTCTCATAAAATATTGTGAAAAAAATTTCAATTTTTTATAGATTTTATCAACTTTGTTCAAAGAAATATAAAAAATATGTTCCATAAACACTATTCTTCCCTCCTATCGTATTTAATAATACGCATTTATTTTTTATTGGTTTGATTAATTGTTTTTATTGCATTATCAACCAATGTAGCATAATTATCGCTACCCAAATACATATCTTTATCGTAATAAAAGGATGCGGTGGGGCATTCACTATATATATCTTCTTCTTCCGCATATTCTTCTTGTGTTTTGCGATTGCGTCGTTCGCTACGTCTATGCTGTGGAGTAAGTAACATTTTTAGTATAAGTTTTAGTATTGTAGTATTATAGTATTGTAATTAATAATTCATATAAATTATTATAAAAAAATTTCAATTTTTTATAGTTTATAAACTTTGTTCAAAGTATTTTATATCGGTTTAAGGTCTTTCCAAGTATCTCTACACCGCAATAGATAATCTGTCATTTTGTTGTTTATTTTTTTTTCCATAAACATATTATCTCCAAATTGTTCGTTGTCCATCGCACTACACCACATTCTAAATACGTGTATTGAATCAATATAAGCCGTAAGTTTATATGATTTTTTATTACATCCATCATATAATGATATTATAGCCCAAGCCCAACATCCTACAAAATTGGGCGCTCTCCCTATCCCGGTTCCATCACCTGTTCCATATGGTCCGATTGGAACATTATCCCAATCCCATACAGGCTTGTATTCTACTAACAAATCTTCATAATTTTGTTCATTTTTATATGCTAATCCCAAGTTCCATTTGTCTTCTCCTATTTGTCTAATCATTTTAGGTAATTCTTGGTTGTTTTGGAATATTTGACTTAATATCATAATTATAATTATAAATATCCGCAAAAAAAAATAATCAATTTTATATAATCTTTGTCCAAATTATATAAAATAAATGTATATTAATTATATATGGCTAGTATGTTAAAATCAATGTTTTCTACAAGTAGTGGTTCATCTAGTTCTACAAATAGTAAAAAGAGGTCATCAAGTGAAATATCATCCTCATTAACACAAGAACAAATTAATATGTGGGTAAAGGCTAGTAAGAATGAAAATAATTTAAATAGAACAGTAACAATACACGGTTCTCCTAATCCATTTGTTTTAAGAAGAATAACCGATACTGGATTTGGTGAAAAGAAAATTACAATGAAAGATATATTAAATAAACCTACAGATAAGAATGTAGATTTTGGTTACAGGATTCCTGAAGGTATTATATTAGTAGAATCGGTTAGTGATGGAGTTATGTTTGCTAATGGTCAGACTGATGTTGAGATATTAATACATCGTTCAATTCCTCACCATCTTACTGGTAAATTTAAAACGATAACCAACGATGAAAGATATACTGTATATCCTCATAAAGGTATGGATGACAGATTTGAGTATGCTGTTCCTACTACAATTACCGCAAGGAATCAAGATGATGAAGAAAAAAATGAATATCAAATGGCTTGGTCTTTGGGTGTAGATGAAAAGAATAAAGATGGTAGCGTAACACACGATTATTATAAGTATACTCCATATAAAATGGAAGGTAATGATGGTTTATGGGATGATGATCAGATTGAAAAAAGATGGTGGTGGGATCAAGAAGGACCATTGGCATTACTAAGAAATACACATATATATTTTCCTGGAGATATAACATATAATAAAATATTAGCATGGGATGATGCCAGAGAATTCAATGTATTCAAAATGTTTTCATATAATAACCAAACGAATAATAAATTATATAAACAAGTTATACATGAAAGTTTATATAATAATGCACTCGTAGAAGGTGTTGATAGTGATGAAATTACTGAAAAAATAAATAACGATGAACAATTTTATATGAAATATGGGGAAGACTACGGAGCTTATACGTTTGGTAATAAACATAGACCAGAAATAGAAGTATTAGAAATTGATAAAAAAATAAATAAAGATACGCATTTTAGAGATAAAAAAGGAAATATTAAAGATATTACTACTAGAGAATTAATAGATGCTTTTGTAAAAATATATAAACCTACAAAGGAGAATCCTATGATATTATACATGAATAGTTGTATACCTGATATAAAAGCAAGGAATATAAAAGATGGAGACGCGTTTATGAGAGACCAAAGAGCAAAAATTAGAGAAATATTTAAAACAGTTATAAGTAAACAACCAACAAAAAAAGATATACTTGTTACATTAAAACAAGAAGAAGAAGGAAATGAAAGAACGAATAAATGGTTTTTAGAAGAAGCAAGAGCTAGAGTAGAAGAACAAAACACAGCAGCCAGAAACAAAGCAGATGAAGAAGTAGATAAAATTCAATATGATCAAGAAGCAGAACAATCTGTTATAATAAATTTACAAAAACATAAGTTATGGAAGTCAGGTAGAGATAAATTTATTGAATTGCGAAATCATTTGGCAAATAATAAAATTAATTATTATCCTGAAAAAGACTATCCTTCATTAAAATGGGAAGATATGCCATTAGTAAAAAGAGAAATAGTAATGTTTGGTAAGGAAGAGAGGCATACTTGGTATAAAGAAAATTACGGGAAATATTTTAAATACGTAGATAATAATATTAAAAATATTGAAAATGATATTACAGTTAAAAATAATATAAATAATGGATTAAATATGTTGTACGAACAATCAAAGTTAGATTCTTTTGGTAGATTATTGCCTGCATTATGGAAAAAGGTTGAAAAGTATGAATATTTAAAAAGTATATGGATAAATAATGGATGGGAACAATTAGAAAAAAGTAGTGAATTACCACAGGATACATATGCAAAAAATTTGGGAGGTGGTGGCACTCCTGGTCAACCTATTACTGTAAATCAATTAGAAGAAAATAAATATTATCAGTTTAAAAATAATGAATTAAATCCAGAAACTTTTCAAATACAGGAAAAAAAAAGAAAACACGCTCAATTTTTGGAAATACAAAATAATATAGCTTTTTTTAAATATAACGAGTTACATTTTCTTACACCTTCTATTAATGATCTTGTATTTACTAATAGTATATTTAGATGTGCTTGTGATATATGTAATCCATCAAATCGTGCGCGTTCTCCAAGTTTTGGTGGTAGAAAAAAAATACCGCGCGGTTTAGAAAAGTTAGCTGAAGATGAAATGGATGATACTATTGGTGAAAATGAACTATTGCGAGAAGATGTAGAAGATGTAGAAGATGTAGAAGATGTAGAAGATGCGATTGAGGTTACAGGTGTTGATTCTTGGGAGAGTATAAATGAAGAAAGTATTCGTGATGATGGTAATATAGATTTTTTTATTTCTGGTATAGGTCCTGGTGATCTTAATGGAGATAGAGTTGAAGGTAATACAGATGAAAATAGAAAATTAATAACAAATATTCAACGACAACAACGGTGGATGGTTATAAATTGTGAAAATTGTGATAATTTTGTAAGATTTAAATTACCTCAAGAATATGATATAAATAATAATAATTCTATATTAGATTTTTTAATTACAAAGGATTGGTATCAAGGAGGAAATAATCAAGGAGAAGCAGGCACCTGTATTAATTCGTCATTAACTGAAACTACACTATTATGTCCATTCTGTCGGGAAGATATTGTAGAATGTGCTGAATGTGATTGTGAATGTTTTGAAGATGATTTAAAAGAGAGTCCTTTGACAAAAAATAAATATGTATGCGATACATGTTATAATAAAGATATAAATAAAATGCCACCTAAAAAGAGAAGAAGAACTCGTAAGAAAAGAGGTAGAGGTAGGAGAAGGACGCGTAAGAAAAGAGGTGGAGATGGGAGAAGGACGCGTAAGAAAAAATTACAAAAGCTAACTTTTAACAAATCTGATTTAATAAAAAATTTTACAATAAAAAAAGATGAAACTGGTAGAATATATCTAAAATTAATAAATGAAAATGTTACAATTTTACTTTCAAGGGGAAAAAAAGATGCTTATCTATCGTTGAATGGTTTTTACAATAATGCTGGTAATGGAAAAAAGGGTATCGCGAGATGTGCTTTATATGTATTATTATTGGAAGCATTGGAGAGGAAAAAGATAACAGAAAATGATATAATTAAAGTACACAATCTGGTTGGACCCCGGGGAGAAGAAGAATTACTACAAAAAATATATAAGAAGATTGGATTCACACAAGCAGATAGAGAAGTTGGAAGGAGCATAACCCTAACATCAACTGTTAAAAATTTAATAGTAACTCTTAAGACACAGTGTAATATTATTAATAGTCGAGTTGCGAAGATGAAAGCAACGCTTTTACCTATTGGTTCTAATATTCAAGATGGAGGTAGGAGAAGGACGCGTAAGAAAAGAGGGGGGGTTATGCAATTAAAGGTTGGTAACTTATATACTATACAAGCTAAAACATTAAATATTGAAACAAATACATTTGTTTGGAAATATATAAATAATGTAAGATTTGATTATTACGATGAACACGATAACGCTTATTTCTTCATAAAAAAAGCCGATGGTGGAAGGTTAAAGTTTTATGGATATGAATATAATGATGATATATCAAATAATCCAAATAATGGAAATTGGGGAGATATACAAGAAGTGTATGATATTGAGGGGGACGATTAAAGTTAAATGTATTTGTTTCAATAATATCTAGCTTTTAATATACCGGGACAATAACCAATTAATTTTACAATAATAAACATAAATAAGATATAATAATATAGTACTTGTATGTTGTTATCTAATTTATATTGTTGTATCCAATGCTCGTTATCATTATCAAAGAAATCCATATAATAATATATAGATAAATTGTATTTAAATATGATTTTTTAATTTTTTAGGTCGGAGACCTAAAAAATAGAGAGTATTTAGTGTGTGTGTTGTGTGGAGGAAAGGGGTAGAATAGTGTGTGTAGAAGGGAGATAAGATATGTGACCGGTTTATGGGTTTGTAACCCGTTTCCTAGGTGCCCTTGATAGGTGGTAACAACTTTGTTACTTGGGGGGTGGATTGCATGGTATAATACTTGGTAGATGATGGGGTGGTATTCAAGGGTGTAATAAACCTGGATTCAAGGGTGTAATAAACCTGGATTCAAGGGTGTAATAAACCTGGATTCAAGGGTGTAATAAACTTGGGTTCAAGGGTGTAATAAACTTGGGTTCAATGGTGTAATAAACTTGGGTTCAATGGGGGAGTAATAGAGGGGTAATAGGGGGTAGATATGATACCGGTTTTTCGGAAAGCCACCCGTTTCCTAGATTACCTTAAATAAGGGACTTGGTGGTGGGGTAGATTACTTGGTGTCCTGGTGGGTGATAGGGGGGCGTAGGGGTTAGATTACGGGGTGGATAGCAGGGTGATAGGCTTGGTTGCACCCTACACATAAAATTATATTTAAAAAAGTTTACATATAATTAAAAGTGTATATAGGGTCTTTGTTTAAGGTGTAATGATAAGACCTATTAGGTTACCTCTATAAAATTGTGTATATCCGTGATAATAATATTTTGTTGTTTTTGGTGGACGGAAACCATTTTTAAAATCCAACTCACCATATGATTTATGAAACATTTCAATATTAATATTATTATTATTATTCTTTGTTTTATTTACAATCTCTCTGCACATTATGATATCATCTGCTGAGTCATAAACATCAGCAAATATAACAACTTTATCATCTGGAGTCATACCTACCCTGATACTTTTACTAAGAAATCGTAATTCATTCAAGAAAATAAGTATACATAACTCGAAAGTCGAGCATATGGGTTTTCCCCTACTGGCCCAATGTTTACATTCCCAATTAGCCTCTATTACCTGTTTTAATAATTTTCTACAATGAATTTTTTTAAATTGTGTGCCTATTTTTAATGAATTAAAAGCGTCTTCTGCTGTATTATATTTTTCCATTTTATACTTGTTAATATACAATAATGTTTATTTAAAATCAATTTTTAAGGTAATTTACAGACATATATGCTTTGTACTAGCACGTAAATATAATAATTTCTTTAGTTATTATATATGTCTGACGATGAGAGAAAAGGTGACGATGAAATTGATCTTAAACACCTCCAAGAAGAGATTGAAATGGTGAAGGGATGGGGTGTGCGCCATAATGGTATGATTGAAGAAATGAAAGATGATATACGTCATTTTTATCAAAAATTTAGAGATCTGGAGACTGGCAATACAGGCAGGAGAACTGGACGTAGTAGACGTGGGAATCCCCAATACAGACCAGCGGTAGGAGGAAGAAGAACCCGCGGAAAATTACGGGCCAAATCAAGGGCCAAATCGCGTAAATCTAAGGGTAGAAAGAGGCGTAAGTCAAGGCGTAAAAAGAGGCGCCGAAAAAAAAGAACTAAACGTAAAAGAAAACGATAAATATATAATAAATTCTTTAGTTATTATATATGAGCGAGACAAATTGGAGAGATATTGAAGAACGACAAGCAATTCCTTCTTCAATGATAATGTTTGAAAGAAGAGATTTATTAGCTGAGGTTGGAATGGAAGTAGTGAACGAATTAGGGTTGCGCGATATATTTGGACCTGCTATTGAAAAAGCAGGAAAAGATCCGGAGAAATTTAGTTCATACTACGGTAGTAAGGAAAAGGGTGATCTCTTTCGCAAAAAAATATTAGACTGGTATCAAACTTATTATAATGAACATGGTGAATTTCCTGATTATGACGCGATAAAACCAGCATTAATAAAAATATACACCGGAGAATTTTTTCCGTATAAAAAAGGAGGAAGAAGAACCCGCGGCAAATTACGGGCCAAATCAAGGGCCAAATCGCGTAAGAAAAGGCGCAAGTCAAGGCGTAAAAAAAGTGGTGGTATGATACGTGAAATACAATTAAATGAGGTTAAAATAGGAGCAAGATATGGTGTAAGAGTGAGGTTGCCTAGGCGTGGAGAGGACTATTTTAGAGGAAATCTAATTTCTGT
>MDSW01076461.1_pt1 | contig 13497 bp, 8 predicted proteins | sample 811171 | NCBI WGS metagenome assembly MDSW01 (sample SAMN05326641, study PRJNA326480) | marine metagenome | isolation source: seawater | place: Atlantic Ocean: North West | collected 2012 | reverse complement strand
TGGGCGGTGTCGCCAACAGTGATCACCACACTGCCCGCAACAGTTGATGAACTGTTATTCGCAGAAGCGGTCCACGTCACATCACCCGTTGTTAACGAGCACACCACGTCAATCGTCACGACCGGGTTAAATGCCTCACAGCTCTCTGAATATGAAGTTGTTTCGGTAATCGTTCCATTTGTTTCGTTGGTGTTCGACACCACAATGGTGACCGTCACTCCGGTCGTTGTCGTGCCTGTGAACGTCTCCGATTCCATGTCCATGACTGTTTGAGCGGGCTGCTCCTCATCACCAACAGTGATGACGACAGTTGCTGGTCGGTCAAACGACCCAGAGTTATCGACAGTCGCGGTCCACTCGACCTGGCCGGTCTCAGCGTTGCATGTCGATGTAATCGAAACAGTTGGATCAAACACCGGGTCTGCATCGAACCCGTGAACGTTCCCGGCAAAACCAAAAAGGGCTCCGACCATTCCCAACACAACTAGTAATTTCTTCATTGCGAGCAACCACAACTTTCTCTTCGTCTAATTGACTGGATCACACTATATTGGATTTACGTCTAATCCTTCGAGTCGGCGAAATATCCTCAAATGAAATCCCGAACGTTCACTTCTTTGCTTTCCGCAGTCGCCGCCGTGCTGTTGCTATCGGGGGCCCTTATGGCAGGGTTTGTCGTCTTTCTCCTTTATGGCACGGGCATTGAAACTCGCATAGAGCAGCGGCGGTTGCTGCAAGAGCTCGAATCGACGTCATCGCCAGAGCTGCCTGCTCCCGCAGGGCAATCACTGCCGATAACAGCGAAGCAGCCGCACGAGAGTCCGACAGTTGGCCTTGGGGACCCTCTCGGACAGATCAGCATCCCGGCAATCGGTGCGGAGTGGGTGTTTGTCTCCGGCATCGGCGCAGATGAACTTCGCCTCGGTCCCGGCCATTTCCCTGACACCCAGTTACCGGGCGAGCAGGGCAACATGGCTCTCGCCGGGCATCGCACCACTCATGGCGCGCCGTTTTCTCGAATCGATGAAATTGACCCCGGTGACGAGATCATATTGACAACGCCAACCGGTGAACATCGGTACATCTCGGTCGGCACAGCAATCGTTGGACCCGCTGACTACTCAGAGATCTCAACTCAGTGGCCAACAATCCCGACCCTAAGCCTCGTGTCATGCCACCCGAAATACTCAACCCGTCAACGCATCATTGTTCACGCAGTGCTCGCCGGCTACGAACTTCCGGCCGGCTCTCCAACATCTGGCGCCGACAATGAGCAGCCGGTAGACGAGCCCGAAAGCAGCGTTCTGACTCCACCAAGTACCGCTAATGAAACGGAAACCCCGGTCTTTATCGAAGAACCCGAATCGGCGCCACAAGACGAGGTTGTGCAGCTCTTGCCGGCACAAGAAGTCCAGCCTGAAATTTCGGAACCTGGAGAGGAATCAGATTCGTCAATTGTCTGGGTGAAGGGCCCCATCAACCCATCAGGAACGCAGCCTGAGGCCACTGTGTGGGTGAAGCGGTCCAGGTCGGCAGCATTTGTCGATGGAGCAGTGATTGTCGACCCGTTTGGTGGCTACCAGTTTTCGGCATCGAACCTGTTCGCAACCGGCGCCGCAGGGGTGGCCTTTGCCGGCTTGGTCGCAATCACGTATGCAGCGATCACTGCTCGACGCCGGCGATATTTATTTTCGGTGCCAGCGACGATCTGTTTGAGCGTTGTTGCCCTGTACTTCTTTTATTCAACTGTCCAGAATATTTTGCCCGCCGGGGCGTGACCGTCGTCTGCGTCGAATCAATGAGATCAGCACAACGATGACCGTTGAGACAACGACGCAAAATAAGTAGACAACCAAATAGGTCGGAACTTGAGTCAATGTTTGAGCGAACATCGTCTATTCCAAAAGTTCACGTAAGCCAGCGGGGAACTCATCGAGCGAAGGAATGGGTGCTCCCGGCTTCCACGCTGCAGATGCAGCCTCTCCGCACACGTTGAATGTGTCGACAGATTGATTCGGGCAGTCAAACTCACTCACCGCAGCCCACGTCGCAGGCCCGATGAAGCTATCTGCTGTGAGCCCCATATCTCGCTGAAATTGTTTGACGTCGAGGTAGTCCTCGCGGGAGTAAATGCCATCAACCATGACGGCCGTGTCGTATCGAGATGACACCGCATGTTCCCAGAACGCGAAATAGATCGATGCCTCGCAGTCATATGAGTCGTATGACCATGTCCACGTCTCAAGAATCCCACGTGGGCAATCTTTGGGATCTGCTTCGGCGATGATTCCGCTGTCACAGTCTTCACTTTTTGAACTACCGATCAGCGACTCGTTGAAATGCAGGCAGATTCGGTATTTCGACAAGTTGTACTCGACTGGTTCACTATCAATAGTCGCATCGTCTGAAACTTCTGGTTCTGGCTGCTGTGTCGTCGAGTCGACCGCATCTGTCACTGGTGCATCATCTGTTGAGGGCCCCTCAGAGTCATCAGCAGCGAGCAACGGCTCTTCGTTTTCGGGTTGTGGAATGTTCGAAAGATTGAAGGTCACAGGCTCAGTGCCTGCATCATGAATACAAATGACGTCTCGGTCGCCAAGTTCTGCCCAGTCAACTTCTGAAGGAATTGCGAACGCCAACTGGTACTCAACTGCATCCTCGCCGACAAGGTCGTCGATTGCGCTTTCACACTGAGGGCGAGCCCAACTTACGAGGTCATTGTCGGCGGGTTTCTCGACTTCGCGGTAGGTGAGCACCGAAACAACCTCAAACCGATGACGGTCTGTACATGCGGTGATCTCAACTGAGTTCAGTTCGCCGCCATCGACATCGGTGTTGAAGCAATCGCCGGGTGCGAGGTCTTGCACCACAGTTTCGGAAGCCTCAGCCGAGTCAGATGGCACGTCCTCCGAGATTGGAGAGTTTGATGCCCCGCAGGCGGTGAGTACGAGTGCCATCAGGGGGGCGATGTATATCTGTCGTTTCCGTTGAGTGAAACGTCTACGACCCATTAGATCGACATCAGATTCGACATAGGGATGAGGACGAGTACGAGCGTGCCAGGCGACCTCGTTGCCCTTGCAGAAACGTCGTATTTCAGCTGAGCGCCGAACTCTTCTGCTCGATTTTTCATATTTTGCAGGCCGGAAAGACGGGTTGGCCCTGGTGGAAGCCCTTTGCCGTCGTCATCGATTTCAAGTCTGAGAAGTTGCTCAGGAGGGTCACCGTCATAGTCGGCGGCGAGGCTTACAACAATGTTTTCTGCTCCGCTGTGCCGGACGGCATTTGAGAGAGCTTCTCGGACAATGGACACAAGATGGTCAACGACATCGGGTCGAATGCGGTCAAGCACCGAAGAATCAAGCCGGGGATCGATGCTGAGCGAGATCTCTGGAAGATCGACGCCGGCAGATTTCCAATTGTCAACAATTTCTTGCAGCTGGAATTCAAATGAGTCATGAGTACCGAGCTCTTGAGAATTCTCGATCAGCGCCCGTATGTCAGACGACAGACGGCCAACGGTACTGCCGATATCTTTAGCGGCGTCGGAGGGAAGGCCGGAGGTGGGTTCCACAGCCTCGAGTCGCAGGCTAATTACGAAGAGTTCTTGAAGAATGTTGTCGTGAAGCTCACGAGTGAAGCGTGCGTGCTCGGACTGCGCTGCAAGTCGCGCCGCAAGGTTAGAGCGTCTTAGTTCTGCTTGTTTACGTTGGACCTCGAGCTCTGATCCGAGATGGATTTTGGCGTCAAGGTCGTCGCCCCATTCCATGATGGCTCCTGACTCCATTTTCACAAAGACTGTCTCGACTTCGATCTCTGCATTCCAAATGGAGTCGGAATAGTTGTACGTATCGGTTCGCTCATCTTGTTGACGGTCAAGTCGGAAGAACTGCACTGATCTGCCTTCAACCCACGTTCGCTGGAGGTAAGGAAGCAATTCATCGAAGCGGACCCGATGATCTGACGCAAGCGAGCCCGACGGCACGTCCTCACTGCGGTAGGACTGCCAATTGTCGTTCGCCCATACAAGTTCGAGGTCAATGAGTCGGCCGACTTTGTCAAATACAGGTTGGTGCATCGCGATTGCGCGTGGAACGGTTTTGACCTGTCGGTAGAGCACGACTTCTGCTGCTGACACCCCGTCATCTGACACGACACCTAGGTACAGCATTGCGGCAAGCCCACCAATGAAGGCGACCGCCATAATGACGGCAACTGCCGCCATGGGAACATTTGAGGTCTGGACCGCCTGGATAAACCAGAACACGTACCCGATTGCACCCACGAGATGTACTGCTTGGGAGCACGCTCTTCTCGATGGTGATCTCAAGATGGCGGTGACAAGTTTGATGGCGACCACCGACGTGAGCGGCACGACCCCAGCGAGGCAGGCGAGCCACATGAACGTGCTGCCGACTACAGATGCGTTTTCGAGCACGATCGCCGAGCTAACCGAAATAAGAAACGCCCACCCGAAGGCTCGCCATGACCAACGTCCAAACTTTGAGAAAGTGAAGAGGACGAGGATCGTTCCGAGCGCAGCAGGGGCTGAAACCCAAATGAGGAACGAGTCGTTTTCGGTGATTCCTTGAGCAAGAGATCCGATCATCGCCCAGGCAGATAGCAGCCACGCCCAAAATGAGAGACCTTCGACACTGCGAGCGGTGAGATTTCGAAGAAGTTGCAGGAACGGTAATAGTGCGACGAATACGGCGCCTAGGAGGCCAGCAGCATCTGCGAGTCCCCATTCGATCGATTCTGCGAGCACAGTTGGGCTTGACCCTCGCATCGGGCGTGAGGGGTCAGGGTTGTGAGCAAACAGCCATGACGCGAGTCCTGAGATTGCCGCGATTGCTAGCGCAGTGACGACGATTGCTTTGGGGGTTGCGAATCTCGAAAGGTCGCGGCCCGTGAAGCGTCCGGCCGGGAGGGCGGTCTCTTCAGAGCTCATTCGTGTGAGATTCCACTGCTATTGAACTTGAAGATGGCTGGTTTCCATGTGTACTTGTCACGGTAAGCGTCGATTTGAACTCGAGATTTTGCGCTTGTGCCGAGATACACGGTGGTCCCTGACACGGCAACAGAGGATGCTCTCGACGATGTGCCTGCAGCATTAGTGCGCGTCCATTCATGCTCACCGTCTGAATTGAACGCAATGAGCAGTCCGTTTGGATCGAAGTTCGGTATCGAAATGTTGACGTCGGCCATATCGGGGTGCTGAATCGTGATGTTGTTCCCGACATTACGCGCCGCATAGTAAATGTTGTCTGATGCGTCGATTTCGAGGCCTCGGCTGTTTGCGGGGAATGACGCGTACGTGTCATCGGAAATGGTAGTCGCCCACACTTCATCGGTGTCGAAAAGGTGAAGCTTGACCGTGGTCGCATCAACGTATGTCGCAGCGACCACTGTTCCGTCAGAAAGTAGGGCCACATCAGCTGCGTAGGAGTTGTTGTTGCATTCGAAGTTCTCTGTGAGTGGCGGTGTTGCATTTGGATCGTAGGTGAAGCGGATACATGATGGTGCAGAAGTGGTGTTCGGAGGTTTTGTGCTACCAACTGCTACCCACCATGCTCCGGAGCCGTTCGGACGGGCGTCAACAGAGGAGTACCCCCGGAAGTTCGAGGCCGTGCCTCGTGCTGTTGCGTCGATCATGACTGGGGTGCCGTCAGCTCCGATGTGGGCGATGTATTCAGCGTGCCCGGTTGGGATTTCAGCGCTGAGACTGCCGTAGGTGAGCGTTTCGCCGCTTCCACCAGTTACTTTGCCGACAAATACAACACCGGAGTCGGAGGTTCCTTCGAGAACGTCAAGACCATCAACCTCGACAGTCCCGGCGTCGATTGCGGTGAACTGAGACCATTCGGTGTTTCCGTCGCCGTCCAGTTTTACGACACCGCCGTTTCCGCTGACGGGGTCAAGTCCTCCGACGTACACGCCTCCGTCAGATGCTGCGGCAAGGAACGCGTCATCAGTGATCGGGGTTGGGACACGCCATTGTTCGACGCCGCTTGAGCCATGTTTGGAGATCCATGCGTCTCCAGAGCCGCGTGTCACTGAGAAGACTTCACCTGATGCGTTGACTGCGATGTGGCCGATGTCTGAAGTGCCATCAGCAACGAGCGAGTCAATGTTGCCTGCGTAGGTCAACATGTCAGGTGTCGGTGTCGGGGTGGCGATCTTGTACGCACCCTCAGAGGTCGCAGGCAACGTGAGGCCTTTGCCGACAGCCGCAATGTAAATCGATCTCGGAGTGTTGAATGTGTCGCCGAAGTCATGCCGGAGCGTACTGGCGGCTTCCTCAGTGAGGGTGCTGTCCATATCGGTGTCGAACAGTCTGATGGGTTCACCCGATTCAGATAGCTCGATCACGGCATCTTCAGTCAGGTTCGCTGGGTCCCGGTAAGCGAACTCACCCAGCCCAGGGCCTGCGTGGTAGAACACCAAGTCATTGGGAGGGGTGAGGAAGGGGTCACCAGAGTCTGCTGTGTAGATCTTGAATCCTGTGACAAAATCTGAACTTGTGAAAGATGCAGGGTCAAAACTTCCGAAAGGAATGCCAATAAAGATGTGCTCCGATGAGCCCGCAGATGCAAACGACGAGACGAGCGCCGTCAGATAGTCCTTCGAAAGGACAAATCGCTCGCCTGGACCCACCGTGACGTCCAGTTCTATAACCGAGCCATCTTGGAGAGCGCCGTTTCCGTCAAGGGCGGTACTACCGGCGACATGGCTGTAGCCGACAGGATCCCATTGCGCGTACAGCGTGTCAACATCACCATCGTTGACAGGCAACGTGTAGTCATCACCAGGTGCGTAGGCAGTGCCTGTGCCTCCGGAATCTGTGTTCCAGCCATCAAAACCGAAACCTGAACGCTGCGGAGAGGTCTCTGCTACGGACACCGTTGCACCCGGATCATCAACCACTACCGTTGGGGCGCCGGAACCACCATTTGCGTCGAAGGTCAACGACGCTGTTTCAGCAAGAATCGGCACTGTCGTCGTGGTCGTGGTCGTCGTGGTCGTGGTCGTCGTGGTTGTTGTTGGCGGCACTGTTGTCGTCGTGGTCGTCGTCGGAACTGTCGTAGTTGTTGTCGTGGTCGACGAGGTGGTCGTTGTTCCTGTCGGGACAGTGGTCGTTGTGCTCGGGACAACAGAGGTAGTCGTTGTCTCTGGAGCAGTCGTCGTTGTCTCTGGCGCGGACGTTGTTGATGTGGTCGTTGTCGCTGGCGAAGAAGTTGTCGTAGACGATGTGCTCGTAGTCGGAGCGGTTGTCGTCGTCGACGATGCTGGGCTTACTGCCGGCGCAGTTGTCGTGGTGGAGGTGCTCGTTGACGTTGCGGACTCATTTGCAGGCGTGGCAAACAACTGTTGCGGTTCCACTCCTGGAATTTCCTCGCTGCCGAGATCTAACGTCTCGAGATCAGCTGTGAGTTCGGTAGTTGGAAGACCATCAGCTGGCTGCTCGGGCGAACGAGTGCCATCTGAGTCATACGTGGTCGAGTAACTCGACCCATCGCTGTCGACATAGGTGAACAGCAAAAGATCAGGTTGTTGTGGGTCAACTTCAATCCGTAGAGCGTCGGTGTCTTCGGGCAGCGATGAGGAGTTTACGAAACCGGACGGATGGGTCACTTCGATGTCGAAGTCAAGGGTGACTCGACTTGCAACTCCGTCTACTTGAACGAGAGTGTTTCCGGAGACGACGGTGAGTGTTCCGCCGTCGGCAGCGATTGCATTTTCGTCGACTGACAACTCGGCACCACCTGCAGTCTCAAACTTGTGTAGGCCGTCGTCAGTGACGATGAAGGCGACAGCTGACCCCGGAAGAGACAGTTCAGCAGTCGATCCTTCAGCAATGGTGGCCGTCGCTCGCGAGTAAAACACTCCAGCGCGGCCGGCGGCAGCGATGCTGGTACTGACCGCAACGTCATCATTTAGGGGGCGGAGTTTGCTGCCGACATAACCGCCGATGGTCAGCGGGCTGTCATCATTTTGCTGACCCTTCATTGGTCGAAACGCAACGTCATCGGAAACGGTGCCACTTGGTATCTGTTCTCCGTCGACGGAGAAGCCAACATCTGGGGCTTCGGAGCGAACATAGAAGGCAGCACGGGAGACCTCTACCGCATCGGCACAGAATGGGCATTTCCCAGATCGATCATCAATTGACACGAGATCAAGCATCGAAGAGCCACCTGACCACGTTTGCCCTCCGGCATACGGGAATCTCCATGTGCTTTCGGCCAGGTCAACCTGGATGGAAACCGTAAGGCCTGGCTGATTCGAGTCGTACACCCAAATTTGGGCGTAATCGTCGCCGTCCCACGTCACTTTGTAGGGGAGGACCGCGTGCCCTGAGTCCTCGGTGTAGATCCCGGTGGCGATATCGAGAACTCCGTCCTCGAGGGATTGCTGGATGTAGAGAACTTTGTCAAGCAAGGATGCCTGAGCCCAGCCGTCGGCTTCGGCTTGCACCTCTGGAAGGAACTGTGAGGCGACTCCACGCATCAGGGCGTGCAAGACGTCAGGGGAGTCAGGCAGTTCAGAAGAGATAGGCTGAAGGCCCTCGTTAAAGCGGCCTGCGGCAAGAATCGAGAAGCCTTCACAATGGCCCCACGAGCGAGCTGTGTTTACCATCTGGGCGAATTGCGCTGCCTCAGCGGTCAATTCACAGCCGGCGCCTGTTCCAGAGGCGCAGACATCTGGTCCATCACCGAACAGCATCGTGAGGTCCTCAGCATTGAATATCTCATCGGGATAGGTACTTGCGGTGAAATTGGGAAAGGCAAAGCCGTGATCGATGGTGCTATTCCAGACACCGGTATCGGTTGGAGAGATCTCTTCACTTAACCCAAGATCAGCGCCACCTCCACACGAAACAAGGGCAAGAGCGACGGTTGAGGTGATGGCAGTGAGAGCTCTAGAGGAGCGTGATTTCTTAAACATTTGGGATTCCCCGCTAGTCGAGTGCGGACCCGTCAGGGCGATCTTGCCACACCATTGCTGAGAGTCGGTTGCGGCCTTCGATATCAAGTTTTTTGTAGATCCTGGACAGCACATTGCGGACTGTTGTTGCAGCAACGAACATTTGGTCAGCAATTTCTTGATCTGAAAATCCGTCAGCTACGAGATCAGCGAACCGATTTTCCTTTTCGGTGAGGAGGGACCTGTCGAGTCCTCCTTGTTCGATGAGTTGTTGACGAGCTGCCGCAACGTCTCGGGCATCGAGCATCGAGTAACCATTTGCGGCCACCTCGACAGCCTCGATGAGATTCTTAATCCCATCGGCCTTTTCAATGAATGCGGCAACTGCGCCAGTTTCGAAGCATTTAATTAGAGCGCGAGGAGATTTCAATGACGTCAACACGACACAACGGGTTTCGAGCCGATTGTCGCTCACCGCTTGGGCGATCTGGAGTCCTGAGCCATCGCCCAGACGGAGGTCGATAATGGCCACATCAACGACCGTCTCACCGAGTTTCTGAAGGGCGGAGCGGACTGAATCAGCCTCAATGATCTCAGGGCCACTCTCGGTGTCAGACTCCCAATGATGTCGAAGCGCTGCACCTACTCCCATGCGGACAGTTTCATGATCGTCAACAAGAAGGATCGTTTTCCCGACCATAGATGTACCCGACTGCGATTGGCTCACGTTGACACTCCGTTTGTTCACGCCTTGATCGTCACAATGCCGCACTTCTGACGACAACTGGACTGTAGCGGAATCAATCCTACGGGATTTGGACTTGGGTTTTCGAGTGGGCGTGCCTTTTTTATTTCGAGTCTGGAGGCTGCTAGGTCCAGCATTGCGGCAATATCCGACGCAGCCAAGCGTGTGAAATTCAGCAACCCCAGGTGGCCGGGTTGCACAGAGGCGAGTTTGGTATCGATCGCTTCGTTGGAGATGGAAATCTCCGTTAGAGAGAAGACCGGAGAAATGTGCGGGTGTTTCACACACGGTGGCAGGTCGGTCCTTCAGCATGGGTATCAGTTTCGGTGCAACTTTGAGCTAGTGGACGTGACACTTGTTGTTGATCTACCGTCGCTTACACCACATCAGCATCAATTTGGGCCATCCATAACAACCGCACCAGTTGTGTTCGAGTGTCGATGTTGAGCTTCGAATACGCCGACGACAGTCCATTTCGGACCGTTGACAGCGAGATATGGCATTTTTCGGCAATTTGAGCGTCGGAAAAACCAGATGCGACAAGGTCTGCTACTTCGCGTTCACGTGGCGACAGCATGTCGAGATGGTTGAGACCATATTCGTGTAGTCGAGCAGACGCCTCACGAACGGCAAACGCATCGAGTAGGGATCGGCCAGCACTCACTTCGCGGATGGCAGTGAGTAACGGCTTGATGTCAGCTTCTTTAGTGAGAAACGCATTGACCGCTCCGGTCTCATACGCAGCGACCAGCGCACGGTCAGTTGGAACCGACGTGAGGACGATGCAACGTGTAGGCCGATTGTGCTCAGCGATCCAGCGGGCAACATCGAGTCCCGGGCCGTCGGGAAGCCGAAGATCAAGAATTGCAATATCCGGGTCGTGTACTGCAATGACTTCTTTTCCTTCGGCGACCGATCCGGCCTCGCCGACCACTTGAAGATCGTCGTTGAGGGAAAACAAGGTTGCGATTCCACTTCGAACAATTGGGTGATCGTCAACGAGGACAATACGAGTTGTTGTGCTGGTCATGATGATGGGACCTCCTGGTCAGTGAACTGTTCGCTGTTTTCGCGTTTCATTTGTGCAATCGCGGCATTGATACGTCGTTCGATGTTTCTGCGATGTGCGTCGAGATAAAACCATTCCGCAAGCCGTGTGAGGACACTTGCAATCAGCAGGCCAACAGCGATTCGAATGGCGAGCTGTTCATTTGTATAGGTGCCGTTTGCAAAGGGGTGAAGATGAACGAGCAGTACGACAAGTGCCGCAAGATACGTCACCCCTTTGCGGCGTGCAGAAACCGTTGTTCTGCGTGAATCGATTGCCGCTACTGCAACTTCGTGGGCGTTCATCGTTCTGCCTCCAACTGGCGATGTGGAAGCGAAATCGTCCCGACCGTTGCCATCTTCACGTGGCTACCAACCTCTTTAAATGACAAAACCTGCGGTGCAGAGGCGATGCGGTCTAACAGCGCAGCAAGAGGCCGGCGCAGTTGAGGGGAGCACAACAACACCGGGTGGTTACCGTTGTTTTGGGCTCGTTGTGACACTTCGACAATCTCATTCATCACGGTTTGAAGTGTCGTTGCGTCGAGAAGTTCGCTGCCATTAGTGGTGTTGAGCGCTGCGAGAAGTTCTTGCTCCAACAGCCCGTCCATAGAAATGACATGAAGTTCTTTGCTCACCATGTTTGCTTCGGTGATGGCTGCTCCGAGAGCAAGCCGAACCTCTTCGACAATTGCTTCTGGGTCTTGGCACCGAGGGTATGAAGCCGAAATCACTTCGAGGATGCGAGTCGAGTCTTTAATTGGAACCTGTGATTGCAGTAGGTCACGGAAGATCCACTGGATGGTCGGCATCGGGACATCAGCGGCTGCAATGTCATCAATTATTGACGGCTGGCTCTCTTTGACGATATCGATGAGGTCGTTCATTTGCTGGCGGTCGAAAAGATCAGCTGAGTGGCTGACGAGCACTTCGCCGAGGTGGGTCGTGATGACCGCTGAGCGATCAACCACTGTTGCGCCCGCAGCTTCGATGGTTGGTTTAAAACTTTCCGGTACCCATTTGGCGGCGAGACCAAAGACGGGTTCAAGAATTTCTTCTCCGGGCCAACGTCCAAGTTCGTCATCGATGACGAGCACCCGTCCAGCAGGAGCAACACCCTCAGCGATGGTGACGCCATGAGCAAGGATTCGATATGAGCCGAAGTCAAGCCCGGCGTTATCGCGTGTTCTGATTGTTGGCATGACAAAGCCTGTTTCGGTTGCGACTTTGCGGCGCAGTCCTTTGATTCGGTCGAGAAGGTCGCCGCCCTGAGCTTCGTCGACGAGGTCAATCATGTCGTTTGCAATCTCGAGTGTGAGAGGTTCAACTCGCGCGTTTCTGATGAGCTGCTGAGGGTCATCAGGTTCTTCCGTTTCAACCTCTGGTTCTTCTTCGAGTGGCTCGGTGGGGCGTTCCACTTGGAGTCGAACGGAAACGAGAACGAGAAGGCCGCCGATAAATGCAAACGGAAGCAACGGCAGACCGGGAAGAGCGCCAAGAGCAGCGAGGGCAACGCCAGCGATCTGGAATGCCCGTTGCTGCTTTGCGAACTCGCTCGCAACTGCAGAACCAAGGTCATGTTCTGAGGCAGACGACCGGGTGACAATGATGCCTGCCGCAATGGAGATGAGAAGTGCCGGAATTTGAGAAACGAGCCCGTCACCGATGGTGAGGAGAGCGAACCGTTTCATCGCTTCGCCAGCCGATAACCCCATTGAGGTCATACCGATTGCTAAACCACCGATCAAGTTGACAGTGGTGATGATAAGGCCCGCAATTGCGTCGCCCTTCACGAACTTTGACGCGCCGTCCATCGCACCGAAAAAGTCGGCTTCCTGGGCAATTTCATTGCGGCGACGACGTGCTTCACTGTCACTTATGAGACCGGCGTTGAGATCGGCGTCGATCGCCATCTGCTTGCCAGGCATTGCGTCAAGTGTGAAACGAGCTGCAACTTCAGAAACACGTGATGATCCGTTGGTGATGACCACGAATTGGATGATGACGAGAATGAAGAAAATGACGAGACCTACAACGAGTGATCCTCCGACCACAGATTGCCCGAATGATGTGATCACTGAGCCGGCGGAACCGGTTCCTAAAATTTGTCGGGTCGTTGAAACGTTGAGCCCTAAACGGAACAGCGTTGCGAGAAGAAGAATTGAGGGAAACGACGCAAGATCAAGGACTCGTGATGCGTTCATTGATGCGAGAAGAATGAGCACTCCTGCGGCAATGTTCACCGACAGCAACAGGTCAAGGACAAGTGATGGCAGTGGCACGACCATCATTGCAACGACGCCGATGACGGCCGCAGGGAAAATGACCGCTGAACGCGAACGCTTCTCAGTAGCACTCATGGCAGCACTCCAAACGCATTGACCTCACGTCCTTAACTAGTCGGCTGTAATGCCGGTGAGTCCCCTGTATAAATGTCACTCTCGTCATTGGACATGCCGACTGTTTCCGCGTTGAGACGATGAATGACAGGCAGGCCTTTTTTGTTGCCGAGTTTGCTGACGAACGCCAGCGCAACGGCAACAGCGGCGTAACTTTCTGCAGGGATGGGGTATCCCCGCCGGGTTTTCTTGTGCAGATGACGCGCAAGCGGAACGCATTCGATGACGGGAACTCCCGCAGCGAGCGCCTCGTCACGAATTTCAACGGCTTTACCTTCTGCAGCTCGTGCGGTGACAACAGGAACGCCTTCGCCCGCTTCGTATTTCAATGCAACAGCGAAGTGGACCGGGTTGACGATCACGACCGTTGAATCGGCA
>MDSW01065759.1_pt1 | contig 13497 bp, 12 predicted proteins | sample 811171 | NCBI WGS metagenome assembly MDSW01 (sample SAMN05326641, study PRJNA326480) | marine metagenome | isolation source: seawater | place: Atlantic Ocean: North West | collected 2012 | reverse complement strand
TTGTTCCAAAAAAAATTGCAGAAATTATATCAATTAAAAATCTTCATACTCGAATGGTTAGGGCGAAACATGGGCCATCAAGCGGTATGCGCGGCGCTACACTATTAATCCAACACCCTTAATGCAGAAATTTTTATATTCTATTATAAGCATTATTCATTGCTGAGTATGCTTATAATAAATATACACGCTTACGTAGTAAAAATGATTTTTTCATATAGAAAACTTTTGGAGAGCTTACATGCCGAAAAAGATAACTGCCTGGTTTTCAATAGGAAGTACATATACGTACCTAACTGCTCTAAGAATTAGAAAACTTTTAGATGAAAATAATATTGAACTTGAGGTAAGACCCATAAGTATCCGTCAAATTATGAAAAATATGGATAACATTCCTTTTCCTCCAACAAAAAAATCAAAAGTAAGTTATATGTGGCGCGATATTGAAAGAAGGGCTAGTCTTTATGGTCTTCCAAAACCTAATGTTCCTGCCCCCTACCCTCTAAGCGCTTTTGATGTAGCAAACACCGTTGGTATTTTTCTAAACTCTCGAGGACTTTATTTAGAATATTTTGAAGTAACATATAAATCTTGGTTTATAGATGGAAATGAGTCTGGATCTGAAAATAATCTTCGCATCTGCGCAAAAGAACTAGGCCTCCAATATGATGAATTGTTAAGCGCTTCTTTCTCCAAAGAGGTTTCTGAAGAATACAAGACTAATACAATTGAGGCAGAAAAGTTGGGCGTATTTGGAGCACCCTCATTCAGCGTTGGAGATGAGTTATTTTGGGGTGATGACAGACTAGAAGATGCTATAGCTTTTTCAAGAATCTAGTTGATGACCCCAGGGACTCGTTCTATTATTTGAAATCGATTACGTAGATTTATTTTTTAATAAATTAGACGTCTCTCTTATAAACAAATCAACCTCTGATTCTTGAGTATCCCAACGGGTTACTAGGCGAATTGTACTTGACGCCTCCCATGGTTCAGGCCAACCATAAAACTGAGCTCCTAGAGCTTTTAGTCCTTCAACAACAATCTGGGGTAACGTAACAAAAACCTCATTTGACTGTACCCTAGCTTCAAGATTAACCCCTTCTAAAGAAGCTAACCTAGTCCCAAGACGTGTAGCAAGTTCATTTGATCTATGTGCCAGTTTTAACCACAAATTATCTTCTGTATAAGCTAGCAACTGTGCAGATATAAACCGCCCTTTAGACAAAAGTTGACCTGCTCGTTTATGGCGAAACGATAGATCATCTACAAGCTCCTTTTTAAAAAGAATAATTGCCTCAGCAGCTATAGTGCCATTTTTTGTAGCGCCGAAAGATAATACATCAACTCCAGAGCGCCATGTAATATCTGCTGGGGATGCACCTAAGCTAGATACAGCATTACCAAAACGAGCACCATCCATATGAAAATAGAGTTTGTTACTCTTAGCTATCTCACCCAGACTTGCAATTTCCTCAACGCTATAAACTAAGCCCATTTCAGTTGCCTGAGTTATACTCAGAGCTGCTGGTTGAGCAGAATGAACGAAACCTTTTCCTGATCTATTTAATTCCTCTTGCAAAGCAGATGGAGATATTTTTGCCCCATGACCATCAATTGAAACTAACTTAGCACCCCCAGTCATTAACTCGGGTGATCCACACTCATCTGTAGCTATATGAGAGTGACTATGACAATAAATTATACCATATGGAGGTGTACATATAGATAACGCAATTGAATTTGCTGCAGTTCCAGTAATAGCAGTGAAAACATCAACTTCTCTCTCAAATATTTCACTAAACCTCTCCTTTAGGTGTCGCGAAAAAATATCATCGCCATAAGGTGCCGCATTACCAAAATTAGCTTCAGTTATGGAAGCAATAATTTCTGGTGCTGCAATCCCAATATTATCGCTCCTAAAGTCCATTATTAAAGTCCCTTATCACGACAAAATTGACAATTTTAAGCTTTTAAAAGTTTTTTGATCCTTGTCCAATCCCCAAGCACCAATATCGACTATATTTCCATTGAGGGAGCCAAGAATAAGCCAAAAAAGGTTTGGCTCGTGCGCACTTTCTAAATCAAACTTAGATGGCACAGCATTTCCTCCTGGATGAGAATGATAATGACCAACAATACCAGTTGAAAGGTTACGCGTAGAGCGTTCAAGTCTTAAGCGAACAACTGGGTCAATCTCAAACCTTCGGTGGCGCTCCTTCTCTACTATATTCATACAGGGCACAGCTGTTGATACAGCTATTGAGTTTGGCAGAGAACCATGCCCAAGAAAAAGCCCACAAGCTTCCTCATGCTGAGACAAAGAAACAGATTTCTTAATTACCGCAAATTGCTCCTTAGGGATAGTTATCATAATACTATTTTATCTTTGTAATTGATAAGCTCTTACTAATTGAGGCATTTTGCGCATCAACAAAAAATAATTTCTGCCCCTCCCCCGGAATAGCAACCAGCAAAATTACCTGCCCCCCAGACACTGCCATAGATTCAACATAGGATTTTTCTGGTAATGATAATGATTTTAATACATTTTGATTATTAACAATATTAGCTTCTCTGGCATTATTTATCTCTTGAGCAATTATTTTAGTCTCAGACCCCTTGTTTCCTGATAGTTTCCCATACATCATGAATGCTAGAACAACTACTCCAGCAACTATCAAAATGCCCATAACTACAACTGCGACCTTTAGAAAAGGTATCATATCAATCCAATTGTTATATTGTGAACTTAATGCATAAAACCTGCTATAAAAAAACTGTGTCTACATCATACGATGGTCAAAGACTAGATAAATATCTCGCTGAACAGATAGTTGGTATATCACGTACTCGTATCAAGTTTCTTATTGAAGACGGAAAAGTAAATATTAATAATCAAAAGATAACTGACCCTGCATATCGGGTCAAATTAGATCAATCTATAAAATTAGATTTACCTATAAAACCTGTAAAAGCAAAACCAGCAGCACAATCAATAAAACTGGATATCATATTTGAGGACAGCCATTTAATAATTATAAACAAGCCTTGCGGGCTAGTAGTGCATCCTGCTCCTGGCAACCCCGATGGTACTCTTGTTAACGCATTAATTGCTCATTGCGGCTCTAGCTTGTCAGGAATAGGAGGTGAGCGAAGACCTGGAATAGTGCACCGATTAGATAAAGATACGAGTGGGCTTATGGTAGCAGCAAAAAATGATGCTACTCACTTTGGTTTGGCAAAAATTTTTGAAAACAGAGACCTAACACGAATATATTCGGCAATAGTCTGGGGAACTATAAAACCTACAAAAGGTCAAATTAATGGTAACATAGGAAGAAGTAGCCATAATAGAAAAAAAATGTGTGTAGTAAATTCAGGGGGAAAACCAGCTGAAACTCATTATCTTACTTTAGATAAATTATCTCAACTTCCTTTTAGTTTGGTTGAGTGTCAATTAAAAACTGGAAGAACTCACCAGATACGCGTCCATCTGACACATATTGGTCATCCAATTATTGGAGATAAGGTCTACGGATCTAATAAACGGCGTGCAAATGAGGTTATATTACCAAGGCTTCGTGAAGCAATTGAAGGACTAGACCGCCAAGCACTTCATGCAAGAAGTCTTGCTTTTAAACACCCAATTACCGGCAACCAACTTTCTTTTGAAACTAATTTACCCTCTGATATGAATAATATATTGAATATTGCCAAGTCATGCGTTGACAGTTAAAACCTTGAAACTCTTGGTTTTGGTAACCATATATTACTTATTGGTGCAGTTTTGATGAGTAAAGAGATACATACTACTTGTTAGCGTAATATTAAATTTGTGAGTTGACACTCAACAAGATAACACAGGACAATAATTATTATGCCAGTGAACGTTCCAACAATTACCTCAGAGCGTGGTGTCTCACGATACCTTCATGAAATCCGTCAGTTTCCAATGTTGGAGGCTGAAGAGGAATTTATGCTAGCAAAACGTTGGAGAGAACACGAAGATGCTGATGCGGCTCATAAGCTTGTTACGAGTCATTTGCGCTTAGTTGCTAAAATTGCAATGGGTTACCGAGGATATGGTCTACCAGTTGGAGAATTAATATCTGAAGGCAATGTAGGATTAATGCAAGCTGTCAAAAGATTTGAACCAGACCGTGGGTTTCGTCTTGCTACATATGCTATGTGGTGGATTAGAGCATCAATTCATGAATATATATTACATTCTTGGTCATTGGTAAAAGTAGGGACAACAGCAGCGCAGAAAAAGCTTTTCTTTAATCTTCGAAAAATTAAAGGGCAACTTAAGGCCATTGATGATGGCGATTTAAGCCCTGAGCAGGTTGAACATATAGCGCAAGCACTTAACGTTTCAGAAGATGATGTAGTAAGTATGAACAGAAGAATGCTTGGTCCTGACCAATCTCTAAATACACCAGTCAATGAAGATGGCGGAGGAGAATGGCAAGATTGGTTAGAAAGTAATCAAGAAAATCAAGAGTCAGTTGCATTGGAAACTGATGAATTTTTACATCGCCGCTCATTACTTCTTGATGCCCTTCCACAACTAAATGAAAGAGAAAGGCATATAATTCAGGAGCGAAGGCTCAAAGAAGAGCCTTCTACCCTTGAAGCACTCAGTGAGGTTTATGGTATTTCTCGGGAACGTGTAAGGCAAATAGAAGTACGAGCTTTTGAAAAGCTCCAAAAAGCCATGCATAATGCTATTCAAAAAGAAAAAATTTCAGCTAGTGCAAGTCGATCAAAGCAAAAGCTTAACTAATCAAAAAGATATAAGCAAATTGTTGTTTCTAAGCAAAGGGGTCTTGAACTAAAATAGTATCCTCACGCTCTGGGCTAGTGGATAATAAAGAAACAGGTACCTGAATTAATTCCTCAATTCTTCTAACATACTTCACCGTTGTTGCAGGCAAATCAGCCCACGAACGAGCCCCCTTTGTGCTCTCACTCCAACCTTCTAAAACCTCATAGATAGGTTCTACAGCAGCTTGCTCTATCATTGAAGATGGTAAATAATCTAATTTTTCTCCATTAATCTTGTAACCAGTACAAACTTGTAAATTTTCAATACCATCTAAAACATCAAGTTTTGTGAGAGCAATACCACTAATGCCACCAATTTTTGCCATTTGCCTTACTAAAACAGCATCAAACCAGCCACATCGCCTTTTACGTCCAGTGACAGTTCCAAATTCTTTGCCTTTTTCTCCCAGTATACTTCCAATGTCATTATTTAGCTCCGTTGGGAAAGGACCAGAACCAACCCTAGTGGTGTAAGCTTTTGTTATACCAAGGACAAAATTAACAAGTGAAGAACCAACACCAGCGCCTGCACCTACTTGACCTGCCATAGTGTTTGATGAAGTTACAAAAGGATACGTACCATGATCAATATCAAGTAACCCCCCTTGGGCGCCTTCAAACAAGATTAATTTACCATTATTACGGGCTTGATCTATTACGCGCCAAACAGGTTTAGAATATGGTAAGATTTTATCAGCTATTTCTGAAAGCTGAGAAACTATAGATTGATAATCTAAATCGTTTATTCCTAAACCTCTTCGCAGTGCATTGTGATGAAGTAACAATTCTTTAACCCGTTGCTTAAGAGCTTCAGTGTTTTTAAGGTCACATAATCTTATTGCCCTACGTCCAACTTTATCCTCGTATGCTGGGCCAATTCCACGACCAGTGGTCCCAATCTTCTGCCCTTCTCTCAATTCCTCACGAGCTTGATCAAGTTCCTGATGAAGGGGCAATATTAGGCAAGCATTATCAGCTATAACAAGGTTACCTGATGAAATTTCAATTCCTTTAGCACTTATAGTTTCAATCTCGCGAACAAGCGCCCATGGGTCTACAACTACCCCACTCCCAATTACTGAGAGCTTTCCACCTCGTACCACACCCGAAGGTAACAATGACAACTTGTACTCGACCTCATCTATTACTAAAGTATGTCCTGCATTGTGCCCACCCTGAAAGCGCACAACAACATCTGCACGATGAGATAACCAATCGACTATCTTACCCTTACCTTCATCACCCCACTGTGATCCAACTACAGCAACATTACCCATTATTTATCCTATTTTATTAGTCATATGAGTATAACCTTATTATTTAAAAAGATATGGCTACAGGATAGTCGTTGAGCTTCCTTTTTTGTATCATCAACCTGACTTAAACCTTGAACAGTAATCCAACCATCTTCTCTTAACTTCTTTGAAATATCTCTACTAACATCAACAGGTATAAATAATTTATTTGTTTTGGCTTCACTTGGTACTGCTCTCATTAAAGTATCTAGATATAATGTACATCCAGTTGCAGATTCGGAATCTTGGGCTGATCCTATATCATAACGACCACCACGACCCAATTCACCTCTAACACCTCTAGCAAATAGAGTAAAACTTACTCCTGTATGATATTCAAAAGAACGCCGCTCAACAGGATCAACTGTTAACGTTAAATTAGGTTCTCCAGATATAACTAAACTGGCTACTTTCTCCAAATTTTCTGCTTGTTGTCGAGCAATAGGAGGAAGCTTTATTTTTGATAAGTGTTCAAGTGCTGGGTTGACAGAACCAACTGCGCCAAATAATGCCACAAGTGAATCTGCTGCTGAACCCGCAAGCTTACGAACTCCAGACTCGTCTTTGCGATCAAGCATATTTCTCAGTAATAAAAGTTCTGGCTCATTAAGTGATAGTTCGTCGAGTATAGCTGTAACTAAGGTAGGGGTATTAAGGTCAACACTAAGATTTGATACTCCTATAGATTTTAAACAATCAACTGCAAGCAGTAATACCTCTGTATCTCCAACTATAGAACTAGGACTAATCAACTCATATCCAACTTGGCAGAACTGCCGCTCTGGCCGAAGTTCATTGCCCCTAATTCTCATAATATCTGCACTGTAACTAAGACGGAGTGGACGAGGTGATTTAGAGAGACGAGTTGTAGCAATTCTTGCTACTTGTGGTGTTACATCAGAACGAAGAGCCATCATTCGGTCAGATACTGGATCCATTAAACGAAAAGTTTGACCTTCTAGTCCAGCACCTACACCAGATAGGAGACCATCTTCAAACTCAACTAATGGAGGTTTTACTCTTTCATAGCCATAATGAGATATTCTCTCGAGTAAAGCTTCTCCAATCATAGCTTCATGATCAGATTCAGGAGGTAAAAGGTCCTTCAGACCAGCGGGTAAAAGTGCCATTTCATAACGATCAATCATATCAACAAAAATATCTCCAATTAACTAAAAGAAAGAAATATTTAGAAATGGTCAAAATCTTAATAATGCAACTTGCTTTACAGCCGGTAATTCACTTAATGCAGACAAAACTGTATTAGAAACAGTATTATCTACAGAGATTAATGCAATTGCACTACCACCCTCAGATGATCTGCCCAAAGCAAATGTACCTATATTGACTCCAGCATTACCCAATGTTACTCCAAGTCCACCTATCAAACCAGGTCTATCCTCATTAGTCACGTAGAGCATATTAGCAGTTAACTGGGCCTCTATTGGGATTCCCTTAATATTAACAATTCGAGGCTTATCATCTGAAAACAGGGTTCCAGAAACACTCCTCTCTTGCCTTTCAGTTACTACACTCAACCTTATTAATGTAAGGTAGTCACGACAATCAATAGACTTAACTTCCCGGACATCAATACCTCTATCACGTGCAATTAAGGGCGCACTTACAGCATTTATATTTTCTAACTGAGGTCTAAGTAAGGCTGCAAGTATCATAGCATTCATTGGTTCTGTTTTTAGCTTGGCTGCTTCTCCTTCATACTCAATACTCACACTCTTTATTCCTGAGGTTGTGAGTTGCCCAGCAAAACTTCCTAATTGTTCAGCTAACTTAAGATAGGGACCAAGTGCTAACATCTCCTCAGCACCAATAGATGGAAGATTAACAGCATTAGTCACTGCACCTTCTATAAGGAAATCACTCATCTGCTCCGCAACTTGTGCCGCAACATTTTCTTGTGCCTCTTGTGTAGATGCCCCTAAATGAGGAGTAGCAATCACCTTGTCCATACCAAACAATGGGTTATCTTTAGCTGGTTCATCAGAAAAAACATCCAATGCCGCACCAGCTACTATCCCACCTTCCATTGCTAACTTGAGAGCCAACTCATTAACTAAACCACCGCGAGCGCAGTTCACTATTCTCACCCCAGGCTTAACCTTTGAAAATGCAGATTCATTTAATATATCACGTGTTTCATCATTTAATGGAACATGTAAACTAATTACATCTGCCCGAGATAAGAGCTGTTCAAAATTAACTTTTATAGCACCAATTTCACTTGCTCGCTCAGCAGAAATATATGGATCGAAAACTAAAACCTTCATACGTAAACCTATCGCTAAACCAACAACAATTGCCCCTATATTTCCACAACCAATTAAACCTAATGTTTTATTCCTAAGCTCAACTCCCATAAACCTACTTTTTTCCCACTTCCCCGACTGCGTTGAATTGTTAGCAAGTGGAATTTCTCTAGCAAGGGCCATCATCATTGCAATTGTATGTTCCGCAGTAGTGACCGAATTTCCAAAAGGTGTATTCATCACCGCCACTCCTTTCGCAGTAGCTGCAGCAATATCAATATTATCAACACCTATACCAGCACGACCAATTACTTTTAATCGCTTAGCTGCGCGAATAACTTGTTCCGTTGCCTTTGTATTTGAGCGAACAACCAAACCATCATAGTCAGCAATTATAGAAGTAAGGTCCTCTACTCCAAGATCTGTTTTCTCATCTACAGTAATGCCGCGCTCTTTAAAAACCTCAATCGCTCGTGTTGACATTTTATCTGAAATTAGAACTTTAATCATTGAATTCATTCACTTCTTACTTTGATTATAACTTACGCTATCCCATGCCCAATCTATCCAAGGTAGAAGTGCTTCTATGTCAACTGTCTCAACAGTTGCCCCACCCCAAATTCTAAGCCCAGGAGGTGCAGCACGATGTGTATTTATATCATAGGCTGCATTTTCTGCTTCTAATAGGGAACAAATATTCTCTACAACTTCCCACCGCTTATCCTCTCTAAGTTCTAAAAACCAGTCAGCAGTTAAACTGAGGCATATAGAAGTATGAGAGCGAGTTTCAGGAGCTTGTGCTAAAAACTCGACCCAGTCCCGCTGATTTACCCAGTCCTCAACGGCTCTAAAATTAGAACTACAGCGATTAACCATTGAATTAAGACCACCTTTACTTTCAATCCATCTCAATGAATCTAAAGCATCTTCTATAGCCAAAAGTGAAACAGTATTTATTGTATTTCCTTCGAACGGAGCGCTATCAAACTTTCCCTTTTTTGATAAACGAAATAGTTTTGGAACAGGCCAAGGCGGCACTGAGTTATTAATTCTATCAATAGCCTTAGGAGAAAGAATAATCATACCGAAGCCTGCTTCACCACCCATGACCTTTTGCCATGACCACGTTGTAGCATCTAGCTTTGACCATGGAAGGTTATAAGCAAAAACTGCTGATGTAGCGTCACAAATTGTAATTCCTTGTCGATCTGCAGATATCCAATCAGCATTAGGTACCCGAACACCAGAAGTTGTACCATTCCAAACAAATACAGTATCATTATTGGGATCAACAAGCTCAAGATTAACTATGTTGCCATATTCAGCACGTATTACACGCTTATCAAGCGGGGTTAATTGGGACTCTCCATCAATTACCCACTGCTCTCCAAAATTTTCCCAAGTTAAAAAATCAACACTTTTAGGACCTAACAATGACCACATTGCCATTTCAACGGCACCAGTATCAGAACCTGGGACAATTGCAATACGGAAATCTTTTGGTAGATGAAGTAATGTATGCGTGAGGTTTAATAGCTCTTTAATTTTAGCTTTAGGCTGAGGAGCTCTATGAGACCTCCCTAAAAGGGCCCCACTCAAACAATTAACATCCCATCCAGGACGTTTAGTGCATGGTCCTGACGAAAAAAGTGGATTGCGTGGCTTTAGCCTCGGCTTTTTCACTGGAACTCTCTTAAATTATTTGGGGTCAATTGTTAGCGATATATTAAGTCACAATATGCTTTGTTAACGATAAAGTTATTACATTATACATCGACAAAAGCTACAGTGAAAGGCATCTAAGCATTTAAAAGTTAATTTGACCTTTTAAATACCGAACAGCTTTACCTTTTAATTCGACTCTATTATCAATCAACTTACAATACACTTCACCTCCTCGCTTTGAAACCTGATGAGCTAAAAAATTAGATTTATTTATCTCTGATGCCCAATAAGGTACGAGCATACAGTGAGCCGACCCACAGACGGGATCTTCAGGCACCCCAAATTTAGGACAGAAAAAACGAGATACAAAATCAGCTGGACTTTCAGGAGGTGCTAATGATGTCACTATTACCCCACGTCTATCCAATTTTTGTAGGGCATAATGTTCAGGATCTATGGATAAAACATCCTCATATGAGTCATATACAGCTAAATAATCAACTCCTTGAAATACAGCCTTGGGCTTAGCACCTAGACCAGTAATAAGGTTCTTTGGGGCAGAAGTAGCACTGAAGGTAAGTTTTGGGAAATTCATAGAAAAAAAATCTTCATGTCGAGTTACAGTCAATAAGCCACTATATCGAGATTCGAATTGGACCACTTGAGAATTATAATCATCCAAAGAAAAAATAACAAAGGCACTTGCTAGGGTAGCATGACCGCATAGTTCAATCTCACTCAACGGAGTGAACCAACGGATTTCATAGCCATTCAAATTAGGGACTATGAAAGCAGTTTCAGATAAATTATTCTCTAAAGCAATACACTGTAAAACCTTATCATCAAGCCAAGATTTAAGTGGAACTACAGCTGCTGGGTTACCACTGAAAACATCACTGGTAAATGCATCAATTTGGTATAGCGTAAGCTCCATGAGTGAAATGTCACTTCTATTTTATGATATCTTAAGTAGGTTTTCTACCAGACTCTGGATTCGGATATATGGTAGACCAAAGATTACTCTCAATATAACATTTTTTTTCATAATAATGTTATTCAGTATAATGATTTACTTTCATTATCCTTCTAAAGCAGAAAAATTTATATTAAAAGACAACTTTTTTAATGGACTTAAGTCTTGGAATGCAGGTCAATTTGAGGATGCTAGGAATTTTTGGGCTACAGATGCAAAACTTGGTGATATTGATGCACAATATAACCTCGCAACACTATATGAAAATGGTACTGGTCTTAAAAAAAATAAGGACACAGCAGCTAAGCTATATGCTGAAGCTGCAAAAAGAAACTTTCCTGAAGCTACAATTAGATTAATAAAGCTTAAACAGAATGGATACGCAGGGAACATACCTATTATTAGTGCAGTGAATTATCTTAAAAAAAACGCAAAAAATGGATCGGCACAAGCACAATATACTCTAGCTAAAGCTTACGATATTGGATTAGGTGTAACTCAAAATTTTTCAACTGCAGCTTTGTGGTATAAAAAAGCAGCCAATCAGGGCATTGCTGAAGCTCAGTATAACCTAGGATCCTTACTTGAAGATGGATTAGGTATTTTCAGAGATCCAATTTCTGCACATAAATGGTATCTAAAAGCAGCTTCTAATGGAATTTCTGCAGCACAGAATAATATTGGCTATCAATACCAACATGGATTGGGTATTGGGAAAAATTTAAAGATATCTTTTGCTTGGTATAAAAAATCAGCAAGGGCAGGGAATCATATTGCACAAAATAACTTAGGAATAATGTATCAGTACGGTTACGGCACAAGCAGAAACCTTAAAAATGCTATATATTGGTTCAGAAAAGCAGCTCTAAATGGCAATGCAAATGCACAAAATAGCCTTGGACTTATGATTGTTAATGGTCTCGGCATTGAGCGAGAACCAATTAAAGCAATGACGTGGTTTATTCTAGCCGTTAAAAGCAAGGATATTGTCTCAGATCATGCGAAGCTTAATATGGATAAATTGAAAGCTCAGCTATCAGAATCAGAACTACAAAAAGCACAGCACAGAGCAAACAAAATTCATAAACACATAAATAACTTTGTTTTAAAAAAACATAGTAGTTTTATTTTTCCAATAATGCCGTTCGAAATAGAAAATAAAGTAATTGGCGTTCAGAGACACCTCCGTTTCTTAGGGTTTTATGAGGGAAAGGTTGATGGCATTTTGGGAAGTGCTACATCTGAAGCAATTTTAAGATTTAGACAAGAAAACAATTTAGAAATAAGCAATAAAGTAGATTCTAAACTTATTAATAAGTTACGAGATCTTATAAAAAAATTAGATCTTAGCTTAGAAACTAATGATTCATAAAAAAAGTTAGCAATTTCATCACATAAAAAGGGGCGGTCTCGATTTGAGAAACCACCCCTTTTGATGAATGTTCATCTTTGGGTTAGGGGAATTAGAAACCGCCCATTCCGCCCATACCACCCATGCCACCCATGCCACCCATGCCACCCATATCGGGTGCACCAGCAGCTGGAGCATCTTTAGGCTCTGGTCTCTCTGCTACCATCGCCTCTGTGGTTATTAACAAACCGGCAACCGATGCAGCATCTTGCAAAGCAGTTCTTACGACCTTTGCAGGGTCGATTATTCCTGCTTTGACCATATCGGTATATTTCTCGTTTTGAGCATCAAAACCTTGAGTTGCAGATTTCTGTTCTAGCAATTTTCCAATCACTAAAGAGCCGTCCACACCAGCATTCTCAACAATTATTCTAGCTGGAGATCTCAGTGCACGCCTAACTATGTCTACACCAACATCTTGGTCTTTATTCTCACCAGTGACTTTATCAAGAACTTTTGTCCCATAAAGGAGTGCCATGCCTCCACCTGGGACAATACCTTCCTCTACAGCTGCTCTTGTAGCATTCAATGCATCCTCAACGAGGTCTTTACTTTCCTTAACTTCTACCTCAGTCGCACCGCCTACTTTTAAGACTGCAACTCCACCAGCGAGCTTAGCAAGTCGCTCTTGAAGTTTTTCACGATCGTAATCAGAAGTTGTTTCCTCAACTTGAGCCCGGATTTGGTTACAGCGAGCAGCTATATCAGATTTTTTACCCGCTCCACTTACAATAGTTGAATCATCCTTAGTAATGTTGATTCGTTTAGCTCTACCAAGCATATCGATGGTAACTGTTTCGAGCTTGATACCTAAGTCTTCACTAATAACTTGACCACCTGTCAAGATAGCGATGTCTTCAAGCATTGCTTTTCTGCGATCACCAAAACCAGGAGCTTTAACAGCAGCAACTTTAAGACCACCGCGCAACTTGTTAACTACAAGCGTTGCTAAGGCCTCTCCCTCAACTTCCTCAGATAAAATAACCAGGGGTTTACCTGACTGGACCACCGCTTCTAGCAAAGGTATCATTGCCTGCATATTAGATAGTTTCTTTT
>MDSW01181949.1_pt1 | contig 13498 bp, 18 predicted proteins | sample 811171 | NCBI WGS metagenome assembly MDSW01 (sample SAMN05326641, study PRJNA326480) | marine metagenome | isolation source: seawater | place: Atlantic Ocean: North West | collected 2012 | reverse complement strand
TTTCTTTTGATATAAAAATACGAGTTCATCCCGGACTTTCATATAATTCGAAATGGAAGCAGGTGAAAGTTGAGAAATATTGGATAGAACATCGATTTTTTTTATATTTGAATCGTAGATAAATTCATTAATAAATGGAAAAATGTTCATATTGGACATATATAAAACATATTTAAATATTTTTTTGTATTTAAGATTACAGAGTTATTAATTATTTTATATAATTAAATATTTTAATACATAATGCTTTGTTGTTGTAAATCCAACAAAAAAGTACATATCAAAAAACGATTATCTATCGAAGTAGAGCACGAATATTGGGTGGAAGTTTTGTTGCCTTCACACATTATGACCGCAATAGATGATAAAATGTTCGAAATTTTAGAATACCGAGAAGAAGAATTAATAGGAAAGGACTTTAGATCAATAACCATACCCCCCATCATGCACAAATATTTGAAAGAAGTATATAACACGAAAATTACATTTGCAAAAATAAACGAGATCATTAAAAATATCACGAAACTGAGATACCTTCCATTTATATCTAAATCTGGAAAATTAGTGTGGATTAGTAATTTTAACCCAGTTATTATACCGAATCCGGATATCAATAACCCGTTTAAAGCCAAGGTTTATTTTACAATCGATCCCGACTGCTCGATTGCTCCCAACATCCCGAAAGAGTTTTTAGAATTTATGACCAATTCACCTACTTTCTGTGTGAAACATTATAAGAATTGTGTGATAATTATGATGGATGTTGCCAACTCTTCGTTCATATCTACCACCAAAACACCGAAGGAAGTTGCACTCATGTTTCATGAAGTCATCAAACAAGCATCCACATTTGTGAATAAGAATTTTTATCCATTTATACGATTTATCGAAGCGTGTGGAGATTCTCTGATGTTCTTACATTGCCCTGATTTATCATTGACTTTATCGGATATACACAGTGAATGCATGTATTTTGCCTTGAAATTGACAGAACAATTGAACATCCTATTGGAGCCATATAACACATACATTCGTTGTGGGATGGTTCATGGTGAGTGCGCGGGGGGTGTGTGGGACGGAAAGACCTTTCGGTTGTCGGGACAAAATGTCAATTTGGCCGCGCGTTTGGAGGGAATATGTAAAAAAAATAACGTGGTGATTTGCGACCAAATGTACAACGCACTCCAGAAAGAAAACTATTTGTTTTCCAACGAAGTAAAGGAGGAGTACGAAGAATTGAAAGGACTGGGGGTACATAAATTGTATCAGATTAATTTAATGACGGACACTGGGTGTAAACAAATCATACAAAAACGGTTGAGTATGAGTTAAAAATGAACATCGTTCTTCGCTACTCCAATATATTTTAATAGAAATTGTATTTTTTTAATCATCATATCATATATCATATGCATGAAATTGAATTATCCACGATTTATAACGAATCAAATATGCGAACAAATCAAGATGTCATTATGCTCATTGAACAAGAAAAGTCAAGAATGCATACAATCCTCGTAAAAATATATCATGTTGTAATGCATGTTTTTTTGTTTTCAGTTTTTGAAAGCATTTTTTTTTGGTATTATATCGTGGAACAAGAGGAAAAAGCATTCAAAAACCATTTGAAGGATATAATTATGATAAGTAATTTATTTTGTGTGAACATGAACATGAATTTAGATCCTTTGTACGAATACATGGAAAGCGAGCACCGTATTTACAATAATAATGTGCCACTTCGTTTTACATTTGTGTTGAATGGATATTTGCTGGGTATTCTTGTGACGATGAATATTTTGTTGAAATGCAATCGACAAAATATACAGAAGATTAATATATATGTACTCAAACAGGACAGTGTTGTATTGATCTTGTTATTTTTGTATGAGTATTTATTTTTTCAAAATATAATTTACAATTATAAACCCAAATCCGCAATGGATATAAAGTCACTCTTATTTGACCAGTGCGTGGCGAAATAATTCCAAAAAAAAGTGGAAAAAATTGAATCGAACAATTCGCACAAAAAGACTACAACCTTTAAACAGAAATAATGAGGAAAACCAGCATGTGTGATTCCATCGACGACGAAATCAACAGTATGATTGAAAGAACTCAACATGTGTTTCGGGACATTATCTTGTTGAATCAAGATCCGGACAAAACGAAAATAGAAAGTTATTGTAAGTGTAATAAAAGGATCATTCAGTTTATACTACATTGTACCACCTCGGAAGAGCATCGCGCTAAGAAAGAAGATTTTCGTTCCATGATAAATGCATATATAGAAAACTAATAAGAAAAGAGTGTGATAATATATATGCGATTTCCAATCATTATTACAAAACCAGCGTGGAAAAAAATGTCCGAGGTATTAACGAACACGAATCATTACGCTTTTTTATTTTCTGCTCAGGGGGGTGGTTGTAATGGATTCAATTACATACTGAAAGCGGTGAATGAAACGGAAGTAACCGAAATGGTTAGCGGTTCGTCATTGGCTCCTACGACATATAGTCATAAAGAGCATCATTTGTATGTGGACCCCATGTCAGAAATGATATTATTGGGAACAACTATCGATTATATCAAGGAAGATTATACGAAACAAATCTACGAAAGCAAATTCACTTTCACGCCTCGGAAAGAACTCGCCACGACATGTGGTTGCGGTGTTTCATTCTCGCCGCGTAATCACGCATGACAAGAAATTGCGATTACCTTTTTATTTATTTTTGATTGATAAATAAAAAATTGATTTTAAATAATATATAATCCAGACATTAATACATAGTATGAAAAAAAGCAATTCAAATGGATTAGATCAGTTTTATACGAATCCGGATATTGCATTGGAATGTTATGACACACTGCAAAAAACAATTGATATGAACAAATATGATATTCATTTAGAACCAAGTGCAGGTTCAGGTTCATTTTATGACATTATGGACGAAAACAAACGAGTTGGGTTGGATATAGAACCGCAAAAACACGGAATTGTCAAAATGGATTTCTTTCAATATCAGCCCATTGAAGGAAGACGATATGTAACGATTGGAAATCCCCCTTTCGGTAAAGTGTCCTCTTTGGCGGTACAGTTCTTTAATAAATGTGCCGACTTCTCTGACTGTATTGCATTTATTATACCCAGGACGTTCAAACGAGTGAGCATTCAAAACAAGTTAGATTTAAATTTTAAATTAATATACAACAAAGACCTTCCACTTCAACCTTGTTGTTTTACTCCTCCCATGAGTGCCAAATGTTGTTTTCAAATTTGGATAAAGTCAGAAGAAAAACGACAAGTAGTGAAATATGAAAAAAAACATAAAGATTTCACATTCATGAGACATGGTCCCAAAGATGATAACAATCAACCGACTCCACCCACCAATGCACATTTTGCATTGAAAGCTTATGGAAGTAACTGTGGTGAGATTGTAGATACCGAATTAGATACATTACGGCCAAAAAGCTGGCATTGGATTCATTCCAATATAGATGTAAACGTATTGAAACAAAGATTTAAACAATTGGATTATAAAATGTCAAAAGATACGGTGCGTCAAGATAGTCTTGGACAACAAGAATTGATATATTTATATATGTTGAAATATGGTGCATAAATACCAGTTAAAAGTTATCAGAATGATACTCAACTTCATAATTTAATAACTCATTCCAGAGCTGCGCGCATTTCCCCGTTTTGGCGTTGGGATTTGTACATCGCAAAGCATATTCGCAATTGTTAATACCGAAATTCTCTTTTGTAATAGCCCCATTAATACATGTTGTTCCATGAGCATATCCACCGTATTTAATTACCATATCATATACAGCGTCCGAAGGAACTTTGAAAATATGAGCATTTCCTAATAAATCATTTTCATACATATTATATGTGACAAAGATGTAAATCTGCACATCATGTTGAGGTCTGATTTGAACAAAATTAATTGATGATTTTTTTGCGTGAATGGAAAACTTGATTTCGTAATTAATATCATTTTTTCGTCCATCGCCACTTGTTTCATTCAATGGAGGGCCAATACCTAAATCTCGTTTACACATATCTTCTGAAATTGTAGATTGTGGTCCAGAATACTTGCGTGCCAAAATACATTTACCAGTCAATGTACTTTGTGCGTTGATCTCATTTACTATGTTTTCTTGTGTTATTTTCGAATTCTCTCTCATTTCATCCACCATGGATTGTAGGTATTTGTTGTTTTCCATCATGTAACTTTTAATTTACATGATGGAAAACTTTTAAACCTTTCTTCTTCAATTTTAGTTACCAAGGAACTCAAAGAGTCCGTATCGTCATAATTAATATTTCGATTACCTTTTTATGAAAATATGATAAAAAATAATATTGAAACATAATAAAAGTATTTATTCATGAAACAAATGAATTTTCTTCCGCATGAGCTCGTGGATAAAATTGTATATGCTTACATACCTCTATATATGTCCAATATGCAACTTGTGCACAATGAGTTACGCAAGCCCGACTTGATCCTTCACATGAGCGAAACCATATTTGATTTTGAAGTGGATTTTTATCATATCATTCGACTTCCACGATTGTTATCTATTTAGAAAAAAATATGGATATAGTATATAACATAACATAACATAACATAACATGGCAGAACGCACAAATTCGCATAATGAATTTATTGAAATTGTACAAACAATTATAGACAATAATATATTCAAAGAAGATGAAAAAAAGTGGGACGACCTATCTAAAAGATTATTGGGCTTATTGAAAGGCGATATTAACCCCGGTACATTGAGTGATATAATGGTTATAAGCAAAGATATGTCCTTATATCTAAAAGATCATCCAGGTACAACTGAAGAAGATAAAGTAAACCGACATGAACTTTCGAAAATTATGTGGAAGGCGTATAGTGAGCTTCAAACAAGTGCCAATAAACATGCCGCTGCCACAGCTCATAAAGATAAAAGGAGAAGAACACTGAACAACAATTCACAATCGACACCGCCGCCGAGTAATAATGTTTTTTCGTTTAATGCGTCTGGTAAATCAATTGAAGATTTTACGAATATAGCGGGTGGGAAAAAAAAGAACCGAACTAAGCGCCATCGAAAGAAAGACATAAAGATGCGTAGAAAGTCAAAATCAAATACAAAATCAAAGAGAAAAAATAAGACACGCACAAAGCGCTCGTAAATGTAGTACCAGTGAATACACTACATTTACGTGTTCATTTGATTGAATAAGTTATTTGGGGTCAAAAGATAATATTATCGAATAATATTGAGGGTATCTTCGTTGACATATGTATCAAAGCCAGTACCAATCGTTTTTTTAAATATTTTTCGCCCCAATATTGGATTTTTCTTATACACATATTCCAATCTTCTGCGGATTTTATTTTCATAAATTTCAAGAAAAGAATCATTATCAATGCCAATATTTTTTAGATTTCGATAAATAAAGAAAGGTTCTGACAAAGAACCAAACAATTTTTGGAGCAATTCTACGCGAATATTTCGAAAAGAAGTATATTTTGGAAACGCACGGAAAATACGGAGTAGATTAAGAAACTTTCGTTCAGTGCTCAATTGGTGGTACTTTTTTTTAATACAATGAACGTATAAATTAACTTCGTATTGGCTAACAACCGCTTTCTTGGAAAAATTATTCTTGAAATACAAAGTAAAAAAGAGACTGTTTTTTCCTCGACGCAAAAGTTCAAAATAAATGTATATCAAATGATGTAGTTTGAAAGGTACATTGGTATATGGATTCTTTAATTTCAATATGGTTGGAACATCATAGGTTTCATAATTGAAACAGGATTCCATCATATGGAACAATTCAAGGTCATCGAAAGAATATACAAAATTATTCTCACAGATTTGAATGGGATTTCTTCGAAAGGGCTGTAAGTATAAATTAACATGATTATACTTCTTTTTTATTTTGAGTTTCGCAAGATGAATGAATCTAGAAAACGCAAGTTTAAATTTTTGAACCTCTTGATATATTTTCAATTGTCGAATTGTGATATTTCCATCAAAAACGCATTTATGTATGTGATGATAATAGTAATAAACATTTGTGGAGTAGTTGTGAGTGTATAGAAATTGTACTGCCAAATAATCAAACGGATTGAAATGAATGTTGGATGTGTTTACTTGAATAAAGTTATCGTTATTATCGTAATGAATATACATTGAATATTTGTAAAGCAGATAAATTTTATTATAGGATGAGAAACGATACATATGTTATGAATATTTGAAACATTTTTTTAAATGCTATTTTTGTTGTTGTTTTTAAAAATGAATGTAAAGACGAATGATATAAGTATAAAATGTCATCATTGCATAGTGTAGTATATCCTATTTCTACTTTTTTAGAAATAAGAGATATGGTTCGTTACGCATCCACCAATAGGGATGCATTACAACAGTTGAAATCGAATATAAACCGTCAAATAAATATCAAAAGAAGATATGTGCGACAATTCTTTCCCGACTTCATAATTGATACGATGAATGGAATGGAGACTATGATATTTTCACCAATATTACAATTTGAACCTCAATTTGAAGGATCAACAGGATATTTGGACGAATTACGCCCGAATCAAGTACAGTATCCGATCATGATAGGCGTGGATGATTTTATGCGCCCATTTATCACCTTCAAATTGAGATATAATAATAATATTCATGTGGAAACTTTATTTCAAAGGTATTCATCTTGCCATTTGACCTGGACTTGGGGTTCCCTGTCAGTATGCGTTTTGCAAAATTACAGTGGTTTATATTCACAGAGAACGTTTGGAGATACTACAGCTACGGCGGTGATCAATGATTTCCAATTAAAAGAAAACATTGAACTGCTACTACAGAATAAGAAATATATTAATAAAAGAAAAATTTTCGATATCTATTCTATTAAAAAAGTAAAATTGGAATTTGCTTGATGATAAATCGGAACATCCTTTTGAAAAATAATAATTCACACCTGTGAATATTTAGCGTTAGTTTTTTTTCGTTTTGTATTTGTTTTCCTTCGTGTTTTTGTGTTTCTTTTCCTTCGCCTTCTTATGTTTCTTCTTCGAGTTTCACCACCATTTAAATATTTATGTGTTTTCGTTCTTGTATCTGTTATAGTCAATTTATTATTCATTTTATTCATTAATGTATTAAGAGCCTCGTGCGCCTGCTTATCTTCTCTTTTCTTTTTTTCCTTATTTTTCATTTTAAAAAATCGATACCCGCCACGGGACATTGTCTTTTGTTCTTCCGTAAGATTATCCCAGGATGGGATGATAGGGGGGTAATATGTGTAATGACAAATACCACATTCATGTGATTCGGGATTGACAGGAATTACTTTTTCAAACTGAACGAATAAATCATCATTATCGAAATTACCAGGGTGAATACCACCAAATTCAATATCAAAAAAATTAGGCATTCTTTCAAGTTCTCTAAAAGTTAATGTTTTAATGAAATTAATAGCAATAGCTTTTCCTGATTTGCGATGTTCGTTAAGATATCGACCAACCATCTGGATAAAATAGTCTTTACCTTCTTCAAGATTTTCTACTTTTACTTCTTCCATTTTTATATACTATACATTTTATTAGAATCCACATACTTAGGTACATGTTTGATTTATGCTAGTTCATATCCACCGAGCTTCATCATTTCTTGTGTAATCTTATCATATTTTTTACATTTTTCTTCCAGTTCCTTTTTCTCTTTTTCCAATATGTACATTTTTTCACAGGTATTTTCAACAAAATCATTCGCTTGTTTTATTTCAGCTAAAGCCTCTTCTTTTTCTATGAGAATGTATGTTAATTGAGATTGAATAGTTTGGTTTCGCTGCTTTTCCAATTGAAGTGCCTCGTGTTCTTTTACTAATTGGATTTTCATCTGTTTCACTTCTTTTAATGCCAATACCAATTCGTCACTCAATACATCGCCTTTCACAGGAGGAGGCTGGTGATTCATATTTTCCAAATATTCTAGGTGTTTTTTTGTTTTGCAATGCTGAAATTTGAATGAATTTTTGTTTCTATGAATTGTTTTTGATCTGGTACACGGGCATTTTACACCGCATTCGGAAAATTCAGTCCACCTATACTTTTCCAAATAATCCACATATTTTCCATTTTTGAAGAAAGGTTCATATGCAATTGGTGCTTTCACTAACGAAGTCATGTTTGCGAACACATACGAATCATGTATTGAATCAATTTTAATATATCATGTTCTTCTTGAATAATTAAATTAGAACCTATATTAAGTATAACTGAACACAATAAACAAAATGAACAAGTACTATGTATATTTATTAGAATCCACAAACCATGCCACATACGTAGGCGCGACGGTTGATTTAGACCACCGACTGCGGCAGCATAACGGGGAAATCAAAGGGGGCGCACGAGCCACATCCATGAAAGTAAAAAAGGGCGAAACGTGGAGGCGCGTTTGTCATGTAGAGGGGTTTCCTACATGGTCCGAAGCCCTAAAATTTGAGTGGGCATGGAAATTTTATTCTAGAAAATTGAGTAAAAGCCTTTTCCCATTGGACCGTAGAAAGCAGGCCCTAGACGATGTAATGGCCCTCGATAGACCTACTAGCAAAGCAATTGCCTATGTGGAGTGGGAAACGCCAATTCACGTGGTGTGGGCAGAATAACAATGTATAATTTTTTGGTGATAGTTTATTCACTTGATTCATGGCACTCTACTTCCTTCTTGCAAGATCTATATGCAAAAAGGGGGAGACGACTTGGTCACGGTGCTGCGAAATATTGGCGAGACCTTCCCCCAAAAGTATTTGAGTGTATTCGAAGAAGCCTTTATTTCATGCCCGAAATCATGATAGACTTGTCATTTCATGCATACATGCCTTATCACCTTTCGATGCACCACTATAAAGGAAAACAACAGTTATACGGACAAATGGAGAAAAAAAGAGACACATGGATTCCATATATAAATGAAAAAGATATGAAAAAATTGAAATAAATATATTTTTTATATAGCATAATCAAAAATGGATATACTATATAAATTACCTTTTCCACAAGAGGTGTGTAGTAAAATATTTATGTATACATGTAAATCACCACATACTGGATTAGGCGTTGCTATACTAAAAAAAATAGTAGGATTACCTATTTATAATAGATTAATTGCATATGGAGGCATCGATAATGACAGAAATGTGGTTAAAATAACGAATATCATACTTACTTCGGCACAAGATAAGCAACTGACCTTTGACATTGTCCATCTCAAATCGCTGATAAACTTGACCGAGATTAGTCTTTGCTGTACGGGCGTCTATGGAAACATTGAACACATGAAGTCGCTGTCGAAGATGACCGAGATTCACCTCTACAACACGGGCGTCTATGGAAACATTGAACACCTGAAGTCGCTGCCGAACTTGACCGTGATTGGCCTCATCCGCACGGGTGTCTCGGGGGATGAGAATGCATTTCATAAATATCGTAAAAGTATAGGATTACCAAAATGTAATATTTATCTTTAAAAATAAATGATATAAATTTATACAATGAAAATAAATAAATGGATACTTCAAAAATGACGATAATATCACAGCATTATAAAACTGAAATAATTCAAACAATTAACAATAAATATAAGGAAGATGGTCCAAAATTGGTAGGAATATTGGCAAATAACGACCCGGCTTCAAAACAATATGCAGAGTGGACAAGAAAATCGTGTACTAAAGATAATATTAAATATGAATTATATGAAACAAAAAAAGGCAATATTTATAATATTATAGACGAAGTTAATAAAGATAGCACGATACACGGGGTGATAATATATTATCCAGTATTTAATGATGATCAAGACAATCAACTTAGAAATTCAATAATACCAGAAAAGGACGTGGAAGGGTTGTGTGAAACATATAGTTATAATCTATACAACAACATTCGTTATACGGATAAATATAAAAAACATAAATGTATTTTACCATGTACACCACTAGCGGTTTTAAAAATTATGGAATATTACAATATATACAATACATTATCACCAATCGGTTCTAAATTATCAAAAAAAACGATAACTATAATTAACAGAAGTAAAATATTGGGCCAACCGTTGGCTAGAATGTTGGCAAACGATGGCGCTTTGGTATATTCAGTAGATATAGATTCTATGTACAAAATATATAAAAATGATACGATAAAAATAAATACATCTACGGAGAATGCCTGTTTGTTATCAGATGTAGTTATTCTTGGAGTGCCCTGTAAAGAATATAAATTGCCCTCATCAAATATTCGAAGCAACACTTTAGTTATAAATGTATCTAGTTTTGAGAATATAGACAGAAATGAGTTAAAATATATACAAGGTGTTGATTTTGTATCAAGAATTGGAAAATTAACAATAGTAATGCTCGAACGCAATTTGCTCCGTTTGTATGAGAATTATCATATTCGTTCGTAGTATTTTACACAAGAACTAGTCGTTTGGTCAAAAAAATTGATTCATTGTCTTTCTTTTTAATATATTCATACTAATGGCATCCCACATTGACATTGAAATGAATACTTATTTGACTGAAATTGAAAAACTACAAGCAAAGGTGACGGAACTACAAAAAGAAAAAGAATTAATGGAAAACCAGAAAGAATTAATGAAAAAACAGAAAGAAGAAAAGACAACAGAAATAGAACCTAATTTGGCTGTGATGGAAAAGTGGTTGGATTCTGTAATCGGAGAGCGAAAAAATACAAAAAGAGCAAAAAAATATTATGAATCTTTATATGACAATACAAAAGATATATCTCTAAAAACACGACAAGAAATTTGGAAACTTAGAAGGGTATATTATAATAATAGCCTGGATAAATGGATGCCTCCAAATCAAGAACCTTTATTTCACAATACAAATCATAAATCTCCTGATACAGTATCTCAATTTATGATTGATTATATAGAAGCAACTCGCAATTTATTTAAAATCCAACAAAAACAAATTAATGAATTGAAAGTCGCTGTTGCGAAGATGGAATAGATTTAGTTCGTATTAAGGAAGGACTTCGAACCCCAGCTTCAAAAAAAAATCATGTTTTTGTTTTGCATCCTCGTAGCCACAAGTATAGCACGATTTGTGATAGTCTTCGTCAAATAAATATCCAAAGTTGATAATATTTGTGAGAAAGTAATACACACGAAAATCCCATAATTTGATCGCAACCCAATTTTCATTGGTTGGTTTGTAGTGGAAAAAGGATGATAAAAATCCATCAATATGAACTTGATTGTGATATATGGTGTAAGGAGACCCAAATATAAAGGGTATATATTGAGATGTTTTGATGCTATTAAATAAATCATTGTAATCTGTGAATTTAGATACGGTGTGATTGTGCCAATAGGGAAACACTTTGGTCATACTAACATACATTTTTTCATTCATGTGTTGTAAATCGCATTTGCTTTTGTATAATTTATAAATAGTAATTTTACATATATCAAACATCGATGTATATTTATTTTGGTTTTTGTAATTGAATGTTTGAATAACAAATTGATCAAAGAAATGGTCTACGTCAATCTTATTGGACAAAATAAATGCACAATTGCACCCTCCTGAAATACCACAGAATTTATAATCGCTCAAATGAAATGTTTTTTGCATGTATTTGATAATGCCCAATTGGTAGGCGAAATTCACTCCAGTTTCTCCAAATATTACTCCATCTATTTTTTCGGATTTCGGATTTTGTGATTGCCTTCGGAGTTGATATAATGTCATTCCCCCGAGGCAGAATAACAGAAAGGATGTTTTCATTATTATGATATACAATATATTTTTAAACGAAAAATGTTCGAACAATGTTACATCTATAGTATCTTTATTTTTGTATCTTTGCTTTATTTACAACCATGCCACCGAAACGCAATAGATCATAGGATATTATTAGTCGGGAACATGAAAGATACAAGATACATGGAAAAATAAAAATTGCGAAAATAAAGATTAAACAACGAATAATGGTTAAATACATTGCAATATAAAAATGAATATACGAGTATTTGATGAATTATGAAAATCACCCCACATACATTTGTTTCAAAAAACGACTCGGTCGTAAATTAACGAATGAAGAATTGGATATTGCAAATTGCTCAACCTTAATCGATATTCCCGCCAACACAATCATTGATGAAAAAAATAAATATTTTGAAAAATATAATTTTGTTAAGGTTAAGGAACCAGGTCATGACAATTTTGATGGTATTGGTATCATAGCTGGAGTAAATAGCAATGACGATACTTATTATGTCTTTTATAAAAGAAAAAAAAGAAGAATAGTAGATGAAGTTCTAACAAAAAAAGATTTTACCTTTTTTACCTCAAAAGCAAAAAAGTTATTGAAAAACGAATCAGTCAAATTATTTCTTAAAGAATTATATGAGTGTTGGAATAAACATAACATAATACCAATATCTTTCACAAACATAATCACTCCTTTGCCTTCATGGTGTAATGATAGTCTATTGCCGGTAATTGATATACCAGTACAATTCATGGGTGCATACTTAATAAGCCCAAAAATATGTGATGACACAATAAAATATTTCCAGAACAATACAGAAAAAATATGTCAAGGTAGCATTCTAGGGAAATATGGAGAAGCCAGGAATGACAAAACTTTCAAAGATTCACTCGATATTTCTTTCTTTAAACCAAACGAGGAGCCATGTCAAGAATGTAAAGATTATGCTTATGCACTTGATCTCGCATTGCACGAATATAAAAAAAAATACAAACAGTGTAATAATTTAGGTAAATTCAAAATAAACGAAGGGTTTCAAATTCAGTACTATGAACCAGGAATGGGATTTCATTCACATCATTGCGAAAGACCGGGGGATCCCCATTCGATATATAGACATTTGGTATTTATGACATATTTAAACGATGTAACAGATAGAGGTGAAACGGAATTTTTTTATCAAGGTGTAAAATTTAAACCAAAAAAAGGTCTTACCTTAATATGGCCCGTAGATTGGACATTTACTCATCGTGGAATAGCATCTCCAACACAACAAAAATTTATTGTAACTGGCTGGATAGGTTTTGATCATTAAAAGGAAGAATGAAATGGTAGAATAAAAATCGAACGATATATAAAGATGATACAAAAAAAGACTGACCTACCAAAAATAAGACAAAAATATCAGTTAGGTAGAACAAAGAATGATAAAATGTTAATCGGTGTTAGACCTCACCAAAAGGGACCATTTAGACCTGTACCTGAATTAGCGAATAAAATGATTAAACCAAGTGTATCAAAATTAAAAGTCATAAATAGTTCAAGATTAAATGGAAATAAATCAATATTCAATGGTGGAAATAGAAAGACAAAAAAAGGAAGAAGAAAGAACAAATCAAAGACAAGAAAAACCAAATAAACCAAAC
>MDSW01219736.1_pt1 | contig 13501 bp, 8 predicted proteins | sample 811171 | NCBI WGS metagenome assembly MDSW01 (sample SAMN05326641, study PRJNA326480) | marine metagenome | isolation source: seawater | place: Atlantic Ocean: North West | collected 2012 | reverse complement strand
GCTTCAGGGCATGCGGCTCGGATGAACAATCTACTGAGAGGTCACACCTAGGGCCTGTTGAGGTTTCATACGAGTCCGCGCCAAGCGCTGCTTTGCGGCAAGACGAGGCGTAGTGCGCGCCGCGCGGTCATTCTGCGCAAGCGTGCTAGAACGCTGGATTGCCGACGTATCGTTAATTTTTGGGCGCTTGTCCCGAAGGGTTGTGCCGCCCATAGGAAATTTACTAGGGGCGCCCTGCGGCGTTGCGAGTCTTGATCGTGGCACGCCACGATGCGGCGACTCGCGCCTTGCAGGACACACTGCGGACTCTCGACGAAAGCGCTCGGATGAAACCTCAACAGACCCGAGCGCGCCTGCGCCTAACGTCGGATGCATTGTTCACAACGTGTTGTGTAATCTGATCGGCAAAGATTTTTCCTTGACCGATGAATAACCTATGGCCGCCGACAACAATATCGAATCCGTCTTAAAGGAAGATCGAATCTTCGAGCCGCCGCGTCAGTTCGTCGAAGATGCCTCGCTCAAGCCGGCAGACGTCGATGCGCTGTACGCCGCGGCCGAGGCCGATCACGAAGGCTTCTGGGCCGATCAGGCACGCACGCACCTGGACTGGCACGAGGACTTCAAGACCACGCTGGACGACAGCAATGCGCCGTTTTTCAAGTGGTTCACCGAAGGCAAGATCAACGTTGCCTACAACTGCCTCGATCGGCATCTGGCCGACAAGGCCGACAAGACCGCCATCATCTTTGAGGCCGACGACGGCGCGGTCGAGCACATCAGCTACGGTGATCTGCACGCGCGGGTCTGTCGCTTTGCCAACGCCCTGAAAGCCAAGGGCCTGGCCAAGGGCGATCGGGCGGTCATCTATCTGCCCAACGTGCCCGAGGCCGCCGTGGCCATGCTGGCCTGTGCGCGTATCGGGGCGATCCACTCGGTGGTCTTTGGCGGGTTCTCGGCGCCCTCGCTGCGTGATCGCATCGACGACGCCGAGGCCAAGATGCTGATCACCGCGGATGGCAACTATCGCGGCGGCAAGCTCATTCCGCTCAAGGAAGTGGCCGATAAGGCGCTGTCCGAGGGCTGTGAGTCCATTGAATCGGTTATTGTGCTCAAGCGCTCCGGCGCCGACGTGCCGATCGTCGACGGTCGTGATATCTGGTGGCACGATGCGATCGACGGCCAAGGCGATGACTGCGAGCCGGAATGGGTCGACGCCGAACACCCGCTGTTTATCCTGTATACCTCGGGCTCGACCGGTAAGCCCAAGGGCATCCAGCATTCCAGTGCTGGCTATTTGTTGGGCGCCATCACGACCTGTCGTTGGGTCTTCGACCTGGGCGACGACGATGTCTTCTGGTGCACCGCCGATGTCGGCTGGATCACCGGGCATACCTACATCACCTACGGTCCCACGGCCTGTGGTGCGACCCAGGTGATGTTCGAGGGCGTGCCGACTTATCCCGAGCCGGATCGGTTCTGGAAAATGGTCGATACCCATCAGGTCACGATCTTCTATACCGCGCCCACGGCGATTCGCGCGCTGATGAAGCACGGCGACGAATTCCCGCAGCGCCACGCCCTTGATTCCCTGCGCGTGCTGGGCACGGTGGGCGAGCCGATCAATCCGGAAGCCTGGATGTGGTATCGCGAAGTCATCGGCAAGTCGCGCTGCCCGATCGTGGATACCTGGTGGCAGACCGAGACCGGTGGCCACATGATCACACCGATCGCCTCGTACACGCCGACCCGCCCGGGTAGCGTGACCCATGCACTGCCGGGTATCGATGCCGATATCCTGGACGAGTCGGGCGAACGGGTGACCGATGCCGGCGCCGGCGGCGTGCTGGTGATCAAGAAACCCTGGCCCTACATGCTGCGCACCATCTGGGGTGACCCGGATCGTTACAAGGAAACCTACTTCGGCATGTACGATGCGCACACGTACGTGGCCGGCGACTCGGCGCAGCGCGACGAGAAAGGCTACTTCCGTATCCTGGGCCGTATCGATGACGTCGTGAACGTCTCCGGCCATCGCCTGGGCACCATGGAGGTCGAATCGGCCCTGGTGGCTCACGAAGCCGTGGCCGAAGCAGCCGTGGTTTCACGCCCGCATGACGTCAAGGGCGAGGCGATCGTGGCCTTCATCATCCTCAAGGACGGTGAAGGCAACGACGAGTTGGCATCAGACTTGCGTAACTGGGTAGCAGAGCAGCTGGGCGCGATCGCCAAACCGGAAGAGATCCGTTTTGCCGACGGCCTGCCGAAAACACGTTCGGGCAAGATCATGCGTCGTCTGTTGCGCACGGTGGCCCGCGGCGACGAGGTGACCCAAGACGTCTCGACGCTGGAAAACCCGCAGATTCTGGATCAGCTTCAAGCGCGCGGCGCCTAGAGCTGAATCCGATACCGCGTTAGGGGGTGGCCGGCCCGCCGTGACGTCTGTCACGACGGTGTCCGGCCTTTTTTATGTCCGGTGTGTGCAACAAGCCCCGCTCAAAGCCCGGTCTGCTAGCCTAATCACTATCTTCAGTCCGGGCGCCGTTCTGGGCGCCGCGTGCAACGGGTGTTATCGATCATGACGCAGGAAGTGGTCATTGCGGGTGCTTATCGCACCGCGATAGGGCGTTTGTCGGGCACGCTAGCGGGCTTGTCGGCCACCGAGCTGGGCTCGGCGTTACTGCGCCAGACGCTCGAGCGTCTAGCGCTGAACCCGGATGCCATCGATAGCGTTATTCTCGGTCAGGTGCTCACCGCCGGAGCCGGGCAGAACCCGGCCCGCCAGACCGCGATTCGCGCCGGTCTGGCCTCGCGGGTGCCGGCGCTCACCGTGAACCAGGTCTGCGGCAGCGGCCTGGCGGCGATCATGATGGCTGTGCGTGAGGTCGCACTCGGCGAGTCGCGGCTCGTGATCGCCGGCGGGCAAGAGTCTATGAGTCAGGCGCCGCATCTGCTGCCGGGGTCTCGCACCGGCAAGCGAAGCGGTGAATGGCCGCTGGTGGATTCGATGATCCACGACGGGCTATGGGATGCCTTCAACCATTACCACATGGGGCGCACGGCCGAGAACGTGGCCGATAAATATCGTATTTCCCGCGCCGAGCAGGATATCTTTGCGGCCCGGTCTCAGAATGCGGCCGAAGAGGCCGGCAAGCACGGCGTGTTCGAGTCGGAGATTCTGCCGATCTCGGTGCCCCAGGCGCGGGGCGATGCCATCGGCTTTGCCCGAGACGAAGGCCCGCGCCCCGGCACCACCGCCGAGCGGCTTGGCGAACTCGCGCCGGCGTTCGTACGAGACGGCACCGTGACCGCCGGTAACGCCTCGGGCTTGAACGACGGGGCGGCGATGTTGGTGGTCACCACGCCCGAGCAGGCGCAGCGCCACGGGCTCACGCCGCTGGTACGTATCGCCGGCTATGCCACCACCGGCGTTGATCCGGCCCTGATGGGCATCGGGCCGGTATCGGCCAGCCAGGCGTGTCTCGAGCGCGCCGGTTGGCAAGTCGGCGATCTGGATCGTATCGAGCTCAACGAGGCGTTCGCGGCGCAGGCCATTGCAGTCAACCGCCAAATGCAGTGGGCCGAGGATCGTCTCAACGTCAACGGCGGGGCGATTGCCCTGGGGCACCCGATCGGCGCCTCGGGCGCGCGGATCACCGTGTCGTTGATCCACGAGCTGCTGCGCAGCGACACGCAGCGCGGCCTGGCCACATTATGCGTCGGCGGTGGCCAGGGCCTGGCCATGGCGCTAGAACGAGTCTAATTAGCGCTATCGATCGGCCGGGTGAGAGTATCGGTCGACGGTCGCCGGCCGAGGGCCGCCTGGAGCCGCTGCCAGGCCAGCACGAGCTGATAGCGGGCGCCGCGGAAATCGGTCTCGCGCTCGGCCAGCCGGGTTTCGGCCTCTACCACCTGTGAGATCGTGGCGCGGCCCACGCTGCGTTGGGCGGTCAGGGTCTGGCGCTGGGCGGCGGCGCTGTCCTGGCCCAGCCGCGCCACGGCCAGCTGGGTCAGGGCCGTGCCGTAGTCGTCGCGCGCGCGGCGAACCTCGAGCGTGATCTCGCGCCGCGCCGCCTCGCGCGCCGCGACAAGCGCTGCAACTTCGGCCTCGGCCTCGCGTTTCCGGGCGATAAGCTGGCCGCCGGCAAAGGGTCGCCAAGTCAGTTCGGCGCCGATCCGGGCCGCGCTGTCGGGCAGAAACACATTGCCTTGATTGACGTTATAGCTGGCCACCGCGTCGATCTGGGGCAAACGCTGGGCGGCCACGGCCTTGGCTTGCAGGCGGGCCGCCTCGATACGCTGGCTGATGGCGGCCAGATCGGCGCGATCGGCGTGCGCGGCTGCCACCAGCGTGTCGGCGTCGGCCAGCTGATTCGGCGGCAATCGCGTGATCTCGCCCGGCGTGGCTGGCCCGTCGCGGCCGATGGCCTGGCCGAGGGCCACACGTGCGGTTTCGTAATCCGCCCGTGCCCGGTCCAGCTGCCCGGCCGCGCGTGCCCGCGCAAAGCGGACTTCGGCGACATCGCTGGCCAACGCCCGACCCTGACCGCGCAGCGCGTCAACACGCTCGGCCTGCTCGTTCAGCCGGTCCACGAGCTGCGCTCTGGCGCGAATAGTCTGGCGCAGCGTCAAGGCCTCCACGAAGGCTTGAACTGCGCCCAGGCGGGCCTGGACGACCGCCCGCTCGGCCGCGTGTCCGGCGGCGGTGACCTGGGCGGCCCGCGCCGGGGCCGCATAGACCTGATTGGCGATATCGACTAGGGGCTGGCGCAGTTCCACTGCCGCGTTGAGCTGATCGCGATCGCCAAGCGGCACCGATATGTCGGGAATATCCGCGCCAGCCGGCAGATCGAGGTTGTCGGCGACATCACTGCCGAAACTGCCCGTATCCAGACGCGCGACCTCGCTGTTGCGCGTCGCGCTGGCGCGGGCGGAGATCGTGGGGTAGCGCCCGGCGCGGCGCACGCGATCGGCCGCGGCCTCGGCCGAGGCTTGCTGCTGGCGGCTACGGGTCACTCCCGGAATAGCCTCGGCGCGGGCCAGGGCATCGGCCAGTGAAATCGTGGGCCCGGCGTCGTTACCGGCCGCCGGCGGGTTGCTTTCAGCTGCCGACAGGCCGGGCGATACCAGACTCGCTGCGAGGCCGAGTACGACAACGAGCGAGACCGATGGTCCCGAGGGTCCGGCCGACCGCCGTCCGCCCGGGGCCAGCAACAGCCGACAAAGCGCCGGCAGCACCAGCAGGGTCAACACCGTGGCCGCGGCCAGCCCGGTAATGATGGGCCAGGCCATGGGCGGCCACAGGGTGGCTGACGAGAGCGCCAGCGGCAGCAGGCCGGCGATGGTGGTGGCCGTGGTCAATACGATCGGCCGGGTGCGCCGGGCGACCGCATCGGCCACGGCCGTGTCGATCGAGGCGCCTTCGGCCAGGCGCTGGTCCACCACATCGATCAGCACGATCGCGTTGTTCACGACGATGCCGGTCAGCGCGATCATGCCCAGAAGCGGCATGAAACCGAAGGGGATGCCGAGCAACAAAAGCCCCGGGATAACGCCTACAGCCGCAAACGGTGCGGTCACCAGCACTAATGCCACACGGCGAAACGAGTTGAACTGCACCAGCAAGAAGAACAGCAGCAAACCGATGCCCAGTGGGGCCGCCGAAAACAGCGCCGTGTTGGCCTTGCCGGATTCCTCGGCGTTGCCGCCGTAGGCGATTTCGGTGCCCGGCGGCAGATCGGCCTCGGCGATCGCCCGCTGCAGGGGCGTGAGCACTTGGCTGTACACCGCGTTCTCGGTCAGCTCGCTGTAGACATGGGCGACCGGGCGTTGGTCGTAGTGGCGAATCGCCCCGGGCGCCAGGGTCAGGCGAGGTGTAGCCACCTGCATCAGCGGCACGCGCGCCCCGCCGCGGCCGGTCACACTGGCCGTGGCCAGCGCGCTTGGCGGATAGTCCATGCCCTCGGGACTTGTCAGCCGGATTGGCATGGGGTCGGCGTCGCCGCGATACTGACCCACGATACGCCCGGTGCTGCGACCGGCCAGCGCCTGGCCGACGTCTTCCGGGGCCACCCCAAACGCCTGGGCGATGCCGCGTTGTACGTCATAGCGCAGGCTCACGATGCCGATGCCCAGGTCGTTTCGCACATCGCGGGTGCCTGCGATGTTATCGGTCATGGCCGTGATCTGTTGGGTGGCCCGGGCCAGCGCGTCGGGGGCGTCGTTGAAGATGCGCACCGCAATCGGCGCAGGCACGACCGGGCCCTGGCCTAGGGTGCGCGCGATCAGATCCGCGTCGGCCAGATGCGCGCGCCGATAGCGTGCCACAGCGTCGATGATGGCCGGGTTGTCCTCGATATCGCGGGTCTTGACCACCAACCGGGCGAGATGCGGGGCCGCCGGCGCACGCCGCAGGTTATAGAAGAACGTGGGCCCGCCGTTGCCGATGAAGGTCTCGATGGCCCGGACATCGTCGCGTGCGCGAAGCGTCTCACCCAGGGCCACCGCAGCGCGCTGGGTGCGTGCCTGGGCCGTGCCCTCGGGCAGCGACAGATCCACGACCACTACATCGCGATCGGCCGGCGGAAAGAACTGCTGATCGAGGAGCGGCAGGGTGGCTATCGCCGCCACGAACACCGCCGCGCCGCCGGCGACCCAGAGCGCCGGACGGGCTGCGGTCACCCGCGCCAGCCGCGTGCCCAGCCGGTCGAGCACGCCGCGCGCATCGGCGGCAGTGGCGCGTAGCAGCCGGCGCGACAGCAGCGGCGTGACGGTCACCGCAAACAGATAGCTCACCGACAGCGCGGTCATGATTGTGATCGGCAACGCCCGCGTGAAGTCGGCCGTGTTGCCCTTGGCCAGCAGCATGGGCACGAAGGCGGCCAATGTGGTGCCGGTGGCCGCGAACAAGGGCCCGGCCAGCCCGCGAATCGCGCCGGCGGCGGCTTCGCGCCCGCTTTGGCCTTCGTTGAGCCGGGCCTGGACCTCCTCGCTCATCACGATGGCGTTGTCCACCAGAATGCCGAGTGCCACCACCAGCCCGATGATGGCCACTTGCTGCAGGATGCCCCCGCCCAGCGCGTAGAGGGCAAGCGTGGTCAGCGTGACCAGCGGTAACAACACGGCGACCACCACGCCCAAACGCAGCCCCATGAAGACGAACAACACCAGCAGAATGATGGCAATCGAGGCCAGCAGATTAACCGACAGTGAGGTCAGCCGGGCCTCGGTCTGGGCCGGCTGATAGAACATGATCGAGGCTCGGGCCGGAGTGATCTGAGGCGCGAAATCGTCGACGGCCTGCTTGAGCTGGGCCCCCAGCTCGACCGTGTTGCGCCCGCGGGCGGCCACGATCTCCAGGGCGACGGCCGGCTCGCCGTCGGCCAGGACCCGCGCGGCCGGCGGTGAGGTGTCAGCCAGTCGCACCTCGGCCACGGCCGACAACGGGAGGGTGTCGCCGCCGGGCAGGCGGATCGCCGTGGCCCGAATTGTGTCCAGCGAGGTGAAATCGCTGTTGACCGACAGGTTCACGCTGCGGTCGGCCAGCGTCAGCTGACCGGTATCCAGCGTGCGATTACTGGCTGCAATATCACGGGCGATCGCACCCGGCGACAGCCCGTAGCGGGCCAGCACCGCATCGTCGAGACGGACGCTGATCTGGCGGCCCGGATCGCCGAAGAGCGCGATGTCCGAGATGCCGCCCACGCCTTGCAGATGGCGGCGGAGATCTTTTGCGGCCGATGCCAGCTCGCGCGTGGACTCGGGCCCGGTCAGCGCCACGACCATCAGGCTGGCATCGATGATGCGGTCGTCCAGGCGGGCCTGGGCCACGCCGTCCGGGTAATCACGCGCCGCGATGTCCATGGCCCGGCGCACCCGATCCCAGGCCGAATCCGTGTCGTAGACCGAGTCACCCAGCTGAACCGTGAACACGCCCACGCCCTGGCGCAGCGTGGTCTCGATGTGTTGGACCTCGGACACGCCGGCGATCTCGCGCTCCAGTGGACGGGCCACCAGCCGTTCGATGCGCTCAGGCCCGGCCCCTGGAAACGCCACGGTGATGATGCCTGCGCGATACGGAAATGACGGGTTCTCCTGGCGATTCATCTGCAGATAAGCGGCCACGCCGGCCAGCGCAAAGACGGCGACCAGGGCCGCAATCAGCCGGCCCTGCGATAACACGCGGCCTGCCCAGTCACTCATCGTTGAGGCGGGCCTTGCGCACGGCCCGGCCGTCGGCCAGGTGAGACAACCCGGCCACGGCAACGGTATCGCCGCTTTTCAGGTCGCCGTTGAGGCGCACGCGATCATCGACCACCGCGCCGGGGATGACCGGCACGCGGTGCGCAATGCCGTCGCGAATGACGTAGACCACGGCGCCGCGAGCGGTGCCAATACGCGCGACGGCAGCGATCGGTGCCAGCAGGTCATCGCGGCTGGGCCCGTGCACATGCCAAACCACGCTCTCGCCGGCGCGTACGTTGGCCGTGTCGTCGATATGAATCTGGGCCTGGAACAGCTGGCCCGGGCCGGTGGTCGCTCGCGCTAGGCGCACCAGGCGCCCGGTCAAGGGCCGGCCGTCGCCCAGCGGCAGCGACAGGCGCGCGGCCTGGCCCGTCGCCAGATCGCCCACGAGCTGCTCGGGCACGCCGAAGCGGGCCTCCAGCCCGCCGGCCCCGGAGAGCGCGATCACCGGCTGCCCGGCCGGCACGAACTCGCCCGGCTCGTAGAAGACATCGGTGACGGTCCCGGCGATCGGCGCGGTTAGCCGCTGCTGCTCGGCCGATTGTGAGGCGCGCTCGGCCTCGGCGCGGGCCTGTTGCAGCTGGGCGGCCAGGGCATCCCGCTGGGTACGGGCATCGTCGAGTTGTTGCCGAGTGGCTGCATCCTGGGCCACCAGGCGCTCGGTACGAGCGGTCGTCTCGCGGGCGTTGGCCAGCTGGGTTTCTAGGCGCGAGACCGACGCACGGGCTGCGTCAGCGGCCGGATCCAGTTGCGGCGTGGACAGGCGGGCCAGCAAGTCACCGGTGGCGATGTCGTCGCCCACGTCGGCCGGGCGTTCGGCCAATCGCCCGCTGATCTGGAACGACAGCTGGGCCTGTTGGGCGGCTTGGGTCACGCCGGTCAGGCGATAGGTCTGGGCCGATTGCAGCCGAGTGACCTGGCCGGTACGCACCAGAGTGGTGGCCTTGTCCGCGTTGGCCGACGGCTCGGCCCCGCAGCCGCTCATGAACAGCGTTATCGCCATGAGCAACGCAGCCAGTGGCCCCGCGGCCAAAGCGTGCCGCGTTGAGGTGATCGGCCCGGGCCGCTTTTGGCGTGACTGTGTCATTGTGCAATGTCGTGGCGCCCTCGGCGTCAAGCTAGGGTGCTTGGTTGACGTTGTCAACATAAGCTAATCTGCGGTCATGAACGAGCCTGCCCACGTGCGTTATCACCACGGCGATTTAGCCAATGCCTGTGTTGAAGCGGCGCTTGGCCTCATATGCGACGAGGGCATTGATGCCGTCACACTGCGCGCGGTGGCACGGCAGATCGGCGCGTCGCGCAGCGCCCCGTATCGCCACTTCGCCGACAAGCGCGCGTTGCTGGCGGCCTGTGCCGAGCGCGGCTTTCGAGATCTCGTGACTGCGGCGGAATCGGTACTTTGCGGATATACCGTGGTCGATCTGCCCGCGCTGATCGCCGTCATGCGTCGCTACGGCGAGATCGGCCAGGCCAATCCGGCGCTTTATCGGCTGATGTTTGCGCACGGTTTCACTCCAGCCGAGTGGCCGGCGCTGACCGCGGCCGCGGATGCGGCCTTTGCCACGCTCTACGGCGCAATTCAGGCCGGTCAGGCCAGCGGTCATCTGGCAGCCGGTGCAACCTACAGCCGGGTCTTGCTGGTCTGGTCGAGCGTCCACGGCCTGGTGTCGCTGTGCAACGACTTGGCCCCTAGCGACATTTTCGACACCCGCGAGTTCGACGCGCATCTGTCGGCGATCTTCGACGTGCTGGCGCCTGCGTTGGCGCCAGAGCCGGGCCAGGGCTTGTGACATATGACGGCCGGGAAATATGACGACTGGGCCTTACGGTACTGGTCGCGGGGCGCCACGCAGGCGATAATGCGTGCATATGACACGGTTTGCTTGGCTTTTCGCTCCCAGCGCCGAGGCGATCTCGTTCGGGATCCGCTGTGTCATTTCCGTGGGTTTGTCGCTGTGGCTGGCGTTCTGGCTGCAGTTGGAAAACGCCTACTGGGCCTTTATCAACGTGGCGATTCTCATCCAGCCCTTGCCAGGGTTTTTGGTGGTGCGCGGCTTTGCGCGGCTGACGGGCACATTCGTGGCCGCGCTCGTGGCGATAGTGCTCGTCGCCCTGTTCGCCCAGACGTTCACGCTGGTTTCGATCGGCATGATCGTCTGGGTCGGGGCCATGGTGTTCTGTGCCAGCCTGTTCCAGAACAACATGTCGTATGGCTTCGTGCTGGCCGGCTATGTGACGGTCATCATCGTGGTGCGCGCCATGAGCGGCGATCCGTCAGAGGTGTTTTCGGTGGCGGTGGCTCGCTCGGCCGAGACCGGTCTTGCTGCGGTTGTCGCGGCGCTGGTATCCGTGCTGCTGGCCCCCAGCGTTACCGCCAAGAAGTATTTCCAGGCGCGGGTCGACGCGCTGAAGGCCATCGGCCGTCAATATCGGGTGCTCGATCGGTCGCCGGCCGAGCTTGCGGCCGGTGACGCCGACCCGCGAACGCCGCACCCACAGCTGCATGCGCTGGTGCAAAAGACACTTACTCTGGAACAGACCCGCCAGTACGCGCGCTTCGATGCCCCGGGTTTTGCCGAATACGACCGGCTGGCCCGACGGCTGGACTACGAGCTGGTCTCGATCGTTTCGGCCATGGCCAGCCTGCAGGTCTATCTGTCGCGCGTGGGTGAGCGAGCCGATCGCGGCCCGCTGGGACATCTGGACCGTGCCGCGCATCTGCTCGAGCAGGATCCGGGCCGTACCGACGAGATTACCCAGGCGTTCGACTCGGCCTACGATGCCGTGCTCGACGAGGCCCGCCAGGGCGGGGCCGAGCGCGCCGCCAAGCGCTCGCTGATCGACTGGGTGGTCATCAGCCGCGCGCTGGATCTGGCCAATCGGTTACGGGCGGCCGTGGTCAAGCACGGGCTGCTGATCGCCGAGCGCGGTACGGGCAGCCGCAGGAGCAAGGGTCGCAGCGAGTTCTCCATCGCGCGCACGACTTGGGAGTCGGTCAAGGTCACCATCCGCGCCGGCGTGGCGATGTCGGCCGGGGCGCTCATCTGGGCGACCCATGACGAGCCGGCGCTGTCGGGCATGATGGTGTTGCTGTCGGTGCTGACCACGTTGTTCGCGCTGACCGACAACCCCACGGCCGGGGCCCGAGGCTTTGGCATTGGCGGGCTGATCGCCGGGGCAGCCGCGTTTTTCGTCAACTTCGTGTTTCTGCCGCACGCCACCGGTTTTCCCATGCTCATGCTGGTGCTTGCGCCCTGTGTGTTCGTGGCCGGCCTGGCCATGATTAATCCCGATACCGCTCTCATCGGGCGCGTGGGCCTGGTGCAGTTCGCGTTGTTCGTCCAGCCGGCCAACAGCGGGCGCCAATCGTTCGTATCGTTCTTCGAAAGTTTTCTGGGGGCAGAGCTGGCGGTGATTCTGGCGTTGACCGCGTTTGCGTTGGTGCTGCCGGTCAATAACCGCGACGTGCTCAAGAACCGGCTGGCCGGTATTTTCGGCGAGCTGGCGCGTGGGTTTGCCGAACCGCGTGAGCGCTTCGAAACCCGGATCTATGACCGCTTGATCAAGCTGCCCGTGGCTGCCGATCAGGGCGAGTTTCACGTATCGGCCCGCCAGGCGGCGTTTGCCGCGGTCAATATGGGCATCGAGGCCCGGGCGCTTCTCGTACTGGCCGAACGAGCCGGCTTCGCGGCGTCCACCCAGCAGGCGATACATCGCGAGATGAAGGCGCTAGAGACGCTGTTCGAGCGAGGCTATCCCGACGTGGCTTCGGTCATCGAGCGCCAGGGCGACATCAACGATCTGGCACTCGAGCTGCTGCACGAGGCGCTGGATTTCACGCCGACCCAGCGCCGGCGCCACGGCATACGCGCGGCCGTGTCCGCCGAGCTGGTCTCGGCGGCACTGGCCGACTACGTGCTGGCGCGCGAGAATACCGAGGAAGGCCATATCGCGCTGGGGGAGGTTCGCGGTGTTACCTGAAGTGATCGCGATCGGCGGGATCTATCTGCCTATCTTTCTGGGCTTTCTGGCGGCAACGGCGGTGTTGTATCTCGCACTTCGCTGGGTGTTGCTGCGCGTGCACGCCTACCGGGCCTTCTGGCATCCGGCGCTGGCGGGCGCGGCGGTATTCGTCATCTTGCTGTCGAGCCTGTTGTTGGTCTTTGGGCCCTAATCAAGAGCGAACGAGTAGCGCATGGCCGATAAGAAACAAGTCCTGAAAACCATCGGACGGGTTGTGGCCACGCTGGTCGTGGTGGCCGTGGCCGGAGTGCTGGCCTGGTTCGCCTGGCAGCACTATGTCTATGCGCCCTGGACGCGAGACGCCCGCGTGCAGGCCGACGTGATCAATATCGCGCCCGAGGTGTCGGGCACGGTGGTGGATGTGGCCGTGGCCGACGACAGTTTCGTCCACGCCGGGGATCTATTGTTCAAGATCGAGCCGATACGCTTCCAGCATCGTATCGACGAGGCCCGGGCGAATCTGGCCTCAGCCCGGGCGCGGCGCGACTATACGCGGGCCAACGCACAGCGTCTGGAGCGCCTGCCACCGGGCGGTGTGTCGACCCAGGACCTGCAACAGGCCCAGTCCAGTGCGCAGGAAGCCGTGGCCTCGGTGGCGCAGTATCAGGCCCAGCTCGCCCAGGCCCAGCAGGATCTGGACTGGACGACGGTGACCGCGCCTGCCACGGGCTATGTTACGCATCTACAGCTCGACGAAGGCGACTATGCCACCGAAGGCACCTCGGCGCTGACGATCGTCGACGTCGAGACCTTCCGCGTGATTGGCTACTTCGAGGAAACCAAGCTGGCCAATCTGTCGGTGGGCGACCCGGTCGATATAACGCTCATGGCCGGCGATACGCATCTGAACGGCCACGTGGCCAGCATCGGCCGCGGTATCGCCATCGACAACTTCGCGCCGGGTGAGCGCAACCTGCCCAACGTGAACCCGGTCTTTCAATGGGTGCGGCTGGCCCAGCGCGTGCCGGTGACCATCGTCTTCGACAAGCGCCCGGCGAGCCTGCCGTTATCGGTGGGCCTGACGGCTACCGTGCACGTGCGCCCGGAACAGGCCGGCGAGCGCGACGCACCCAGCGCGCCCGGCGCGTTGCGCTGGAACGATATGCGGGATGCGGATCTGGGCGATACGCCGCAGGGCGTGTCGTCATAAGATAAGGCGGCGCATCGGCGGCCAAGCCGCGGCAAGACAAGGCATCGCGAGCGTCGCGTGGTCGTTCCACGTGAGCGAGCG
>MDSW01077711.1_pt1 | contig 13501 bp, 11 predicted proteins | sample 811171 | NCBI WGS metagenome assembly MDSW01 (sample SAMN05326641, study PRJNA326480) | marine metagenome | isolation source: seawater | place: Atlantic Ocean: North West | collected 2012 | reverse complement strand
CTATATCACACAAGCCGACAACTTCAGTTCTTGGATGAAAATGATAGGCATTTGCAGATGCAGTACCCCGCGCTCGGCAACCCAAAATAGCAACTCTATAATTTTTCATAATTCAATTATCTTTTACTTGAAAAACTTCTAAAATTATCACGTTTCCAAACTACGCCCTACCGAATAGGGGTTTTCTCTGTTTACCAAAGGCAAGCCTACCCTGCTACCTTTAATATGAGACTCATGTACAGCTACAATCATCTCTTGAGCGGCCAAAGCATCTTCACCGCTTGAAGCCTCCACTACTTCACTTCCTTTTTCCATAGCTTCTAACAATTCTTTTACAATCCGAACATTCGAATAATGGGTTCGCTCATTTAAAGGAACTGCTTCCCATTCATCAATGTATACTCTTTCCCAAGCTACTTCATCGTTGGGAATAAAGAGCCCATCCTTATATATATACATCTCTCCATTGGGAGAATTTCTTAGTGAGAGAATCCCCTCTGTTCCATGTATTTCGAATCCAAAATGGCGAGTGTTACGTGAAGTGCTTTTATGATTGGGAAGGGACTCAAAATATCCTGTAACGCCATTTTTAAACGCATAGTGAGCCGTAATTTGGTCACCAGATATTAAGCCGATACCCTCATTCCCAATATGTGCATCCTCAACTCGTACTGATTTCCCGTTGCTCTGAATATGGGCATGAACCCACTTTACCGACGAACCTGCCATATAGCGCATACTATCCATCATATGAGGACCAAGCACCGCCAGATCTTCACCTCCGGATCGATGATCCCATTTACCGCGAGTTCGGACTACTTGTAACTGACCAATCCGACCCTCATCCACCCAACGTTTCGCTAACTGTTCATATGGGTTAGCACGCCGATGAGCAACTGCAACACGAACCTGGCCGTCTCTACATGCTTTTAACATTGAATCAGCTTCTCTTAATGTAGCTGCAAGAGGTTTTTCACAGAACAGCGCTCGAGCGCTCGACAAAGCCACCGCTCTCACCATTTCGCCATGGTATGTCACCACCCGAGGACAAACATTAACTATATCAACAGTTTCTTTTTCAAGCATATCCTCAAAGTGTGTATATCCACGTTCCGCTTGACAGCGAGTTTTAGCAGCATCAAGTCCGGCAGGATTTAAGTCTGCCACCGCCACAACTGCCACCTCCGACATATCCTTATAGACCAAGTCGAGCCCATGTCCATAATCACCTTGTCCTGTATGACCTATGATTGCAGCTTTGTATTTAGCTGACATAATTCTCTCGTATCTTGGTAAATTTGGAATAATCTTCCGTTTAACGTTTAAAAGAACTAAGCGTTCTAAGTTACGTAGCCGTTTTCTTTCATTGCAGTTAATAAAAAATCAAAGTCATGATCTTCTTTATCAGTTTTCCAACGTCCCACAGATTCTGGTCGAAGAACAATGCGCCCCAGCGGAATGCCTAAAAAGGATTCCAATTTTGCGAGAGTATCTTCTTGGTTCATTACGAAATCTTCAAATCTCACATCAATACAATTAACGGGCCGAGGCGTTGCCTGCATAAGATCATATTGATATTTCCATGAGATCGCCCTTCGCCTACGAATATTTTCTGTTTTTGGATATTCAATGCCAAAATCTGACAAATCATCCGTTTTATGACCGCTGATGATGCTATCTCTGGGATCTCGCAACCAATGAATGTACTTGGCATCAGGAAACATCCTGGTTATCCACGGATAGATAAGTGTCGTTTCCGGTAGTTTCCAGCCTTTATGCTCCGCAGGGTCAAGAAGAACGTCTTCCAAATAAGCATTTACCAAATCAATAAATTCTGGGTCTATGTCCACATCATTTAAAGCATCAAGATTCCATCTAAGCTCCCCCTGCCACTTCACATATTTGGCCATGACTCGACAAGCATCGTACAATTTTTGTGGCGGTATCTTATCCCCAGATCGATTCTGACAGTTGCCCATAAAAACACCACTAGCATAGAGCGTATGTGAAATAGCCCTGGTACCACCGTGCCCACGACCAATTACAGTAATCAGAGACATAAGCCACTAAAAACCTTTCTCATTTGTATAGTAATCAACCTCATCGACAGTAAAATGAAGACCGGAAATGTAAGGCTGTTCGTTCAACTTCCAATGCCCATAAGTCGCAGTAAAAATTGTTTGGTCAGATAGAAGTTCAAGAGCTGGATAAGCACAATCAGATCCTTTATTGTTTTTCATAAATCTCAACTTAAACTGTCCAACATGCCCACAAACTAAATCATCATAAGTGCCTAACCAACCGACCCAATCTCCCCATGTTGGTGAATTTGACGCCATATCTCGAAAAGAGATCAAGATCCGACCATCGTTTAAAAATAATGCCTGGTGTCGATCTCCGGTCAACACATCCGGTAACTCTCTGGGTTTAGTCCAACTTTTTCCTTCATCATCAGAAAAAACGACCATCGAGTTGTATTTGCGGCTATTTTCACGTAGTATAATACAGAGCTGATTACCATCTGATGAACGCAAAATGCAGGGTTCACATAAATGAGCCACATCGTCTCGAACAACTTCTTTAGGCTGTCCCCAAGTTAAACCACCATCGTATGAATAAACAGCATAGACTACGAACTGTTCAGATTCAATCATAGAATTTTTTAAAAAACGTCCATCATCATGGAAAAGTGCCATATAACTTTGATCTTTTAAACGCATAATGTCTGACATCGCAACAATCCCACCAAAATCGCCAATAGGCTTTAATTCACTCCAGGTAAGACCATCATCTTCACTTAAGGCCGAACGTATTGGATAAAGCCCTGAAAATACGAATAAACGCTTTCGACCAAAGTCATCCACAATTCGGTAGATAGTTGGAACTTCCTGAGACGACGCCCATGATTCAGGTACTGGTTGACGTTTACTCCATGTACGGCCACCATCTTCGCTCTTTTTTAAGACTATCGAACCTTTGCCATGACCCTTAGGATATACAATCCACATAGATAGCCCATCTTCTAACAAGACCGTTGTCGGATGTCCTAAATACTGGTCCGGCTCGCGATCAATAACAATGTGTCTAGAAAAATCTTGAGCAAAATCAATAAATGGAATTACAGGAGAAACCCCTAGCTCATTAGGCATATTTTAAATCATAATCTTTCACGTCTAAACAAGGAAATAAAAAAGATATTTCAAAAACTTTCATCGAATGTAATTGAGGGCTTCCAACCTAAACGCATTTCAGTATAAGCAACGTCTGTAGCAAGGAACCCACCGGGCGTCGCCATTACATAAAAGCATTCATAGTCTATATCTTCGACCTCCAAAGCACAAACCAAAGCCGAAGCAACATCTCGTCGGTCAATAGCTCCCCAATAAAAACCGTCAATAGTTGAGCCGTCGGTGGTAACCATTTTTTCTGCATCGATTATTCCCCATGGTCTAATTGCCGCAACAGATAGATTATGTTGCTCATGAAAATTTCGAGCCAGTTCTTCCTGCATTATCTTTGACAGAGCATAGGGCCCTGAAGCTTTTAACGGATACAAATCTCTATGTAGAAATGTTGACGGAGGACTGGGATAACCGGTATGCACAGCCCCACTTGAAGTATGGACAAAACGCTTTATTTCGCATTCCCGAGCAGCCTCCAACATGTTGTACATACCACTCACATTAACCGTGAATCCTAACCCGTTTCCACCATAGGAATCATTTGGAGCCATTATGGTATTCACAATAGCGTCGTGACCTTCCACAATTTTCAACAACTCTTTATAGTCCAAAACATCGCCTATGAGAGCACCTGAATAATTGTCTAAAGCGCGAATATCGAACGCGGTCACTTCATGACGGTCTTTCAGCAGATCTAAGGCAATACGACCAACAAAACCCGCTGCGCCTGTTAACAATACTCTCATGATATTACCTTATGGTTCTTTTTGAACGGAGAAACTTCCCGCTTGCTCTCGTAATGAACGCATCATAGATCGAATATCCCCAATACCTCCAATAACTACTACAACCTCCACAAGAAAAAACAAGAAAACAGAAATTGCCAAGATAACAGTCCAAAATGTCTGCCAACCAATCATAATATTTTCCTTTTAATTATCTAGACACAGTGGTCAATGGTTTAGGTGGATGAGAGGACTGGGTCAATAACGATCCAACAACAAGAAATAAGAAACTCGCAATGTAGGTAATTATACCCACTAACTTGTCTTGAACAATCCATTCTAAATGACTCGGTAAAACACCTGTATCACTAAGAAAAATTGATGTCAATGGTAGTGTACCGGCTATGCAAAGCGAAGCCAAGGTACCTGGCGTATTCGTACGCTTCCAGTATAAACCCATGGCTGTAGTCAGAAGTACACTAGCGCTATACATGGTCCCCGTTATCGCAATAAATCGAAAAAATGTCTCTGGCGGAGAATAGAGATAGCCCCAGCCTAAAACAAATAAACCGCAACCTATGACCGAAAAACGGGTTAATAAGATTTTCTGGCGATCTCTTAGAGATGGTTTTAATGGTAATACTATATCGTTAACTAAAATTGAACTCCAACAAAGTAGATAACTATCAAAAGTGGACATTAATGCAGCCAAAGCTGCAGCAGTTACAAGGCCACGTACTCCAGCAGGCAAAATTTGTGACAAATATGCGGGCATAGCTGCAGCGGTATCTGGACTGCCGTCAATCAACGGTAGAGGAATTGCACTGTCACCTGCAAAATAAGCAAGGGCGCATACTCCCCACATCATCGGCATAAGGGCTCGGCCAAGAAATGACAAACCGATAAATCCGTAGAGCTTTCGAGAAGTCTCCCCATCGACCGTGGAAAGTGCTCTAGAAAGTGCTGGTGGCCACATCCCGGTAAACGGAAGACCAAATATCAGCCATACAATAAAGAGCCATCCTAAATCATCACTAACGAAAGGATCAAACCCACCTATTCCGTACTCACTCTGAACAACACCAACAACTGTCTCGTAACCAACATGTGTGATAGCATAATATGTCGTAAGAACAACACTAGTGAAAAGAATGATAAATTGAACGTAATCTGTTAAGATAACCGAAACCATGCCTCCTACTACAGTATAGGCTAACACGAGTAAAAGAAGACCAATCATTAGATACGGAAGGGCTTCTGGGGGCAAGCCCACCATATAAAGCATGAACTTTGCACCAAGCACTAAAAATAAACCCATATTCATAAGGCCCGCCGCAAACGTTATGATTGCAGCTAATATTTGTGTGCTGCGTCCATACCGCATTCCAAAAAATTCTGCGATAGTTCGCATATGTAATTCACGAAGACCCTTAATAATGAATCCCGTTTTCCCCACGAACATAAAACCCAATAGCGAGATCAGACCTATTGTAAACGCGGAGAATCCACTTTTATATCCCTGTTCAGAGAAATACATGAGTGTAACTAACCCCAATTCCGTGGCACCCATGGTTGCCATACCCAAATAGAGTTTCAGACTTCGACCCGCAAGCAAAAAAGAGTCATAGTTGCTTATTAGCTTTCGAGTAAAAACTGCAATACAAGTAGTTAGCGATACGAATGCAATCACTACAGCCCAATCAATCCAGATAAAATTCAAGGAATCTACTCCTAATTAGACGGGAGAAATTATTTTTGAGATGTCCGATTTCCGTGAAAACCAAATTATCGAGTCCGTCACTGAACATCGAATATCAGAAGTGAAAAATGTAAACATCCACACATAAAAAAGATAATGGAAATATTACTTATTTTTTCAGAGCCAATGCTAAAAGTTGTGGCGGACGACCTGACCCGCCTAATGGTAAAATTAAATACTGATGCCCCTTTTCCATATAACTCATCATATTGCCATTCACTTCTGAAGGCAAATCAAAATCTGCTATTTTGGCTCCCGTTTCTAAGTCGTAAGCACATAGAGTTAAGTGAAATGCTGCGATCACCATTTCGGGTAACGTAGCAACGAATGTTCGCGTAGGCCAACCTAAATCGCTTAGGTTCATATCGATTAATTTAGGGTGATCAACAGGGCCTCTACCTGTTGGCGTTACCCACATATGTTCACCCGTTGACATATCAACAGCCGTAATCCGACCATACGGTGGCTTGGTTATAGGTAAACCATAAGGGCCCTGTAGCGGCTCACGTGTGTGGGTAGTATACTGTGTCATTCCAGCCCGTTTAACAGGCTTTAGACGCACCACCGACGGTAATGTATGGGACGGTATAAACAATATTTTGTGCAATGGATGAAAAGAGGCTCCAGCCCAGTCCGCTCCTCCAAGCAAACCGGGTAGCACTACGGTTCCACGTTCACTCGGAGGGGTATAAAGATCACCAAAATCATATTTTTTTGCTATTGCAATAGCTTCATTTCTCAACTCACTGGTAAAATCTATCAAATCGTCTTCACTAAGTCCCTGAACATCAAAAGCAGCTGGTTTCGTCGGAAAAGGCTGGGTCTCAGAGGCTCGTTCACCTGGAACCGTCGAAGCAGGCACCCTACGCTCTTCAATTGGCCAAACGGGTTCGCCATTTTCTCGATCGAAAACGTAGCAGAATCCTTGCTTCGTAACCTGTGCTACTATATGCCGAAGTTTGTTGTCTATTTTCACATCCATCAATACTGGTGGTGCGGGAGGATCATAATCCCACAAACCATGGTGAATCAACTGATAATGCCATACACGTTCGCCCGTAGCCGCTTTGAGGCAGACCAAACTATCACCAAAAAGATTGTCGCCTAAGCGCCGTCCTCCATAAAAATCCTGACTCGGCGTACTAACCGGTAAATAGACGTAACCGAGTGTCGTATCAGCACTCATTGCAGCCCAAACATTTGCAGCACCGGAGTACTCATTAGAATTCTGTTCCCAAGTATCTACACCATATTCATCTTTCCTTGGAATTGTATGAAAAGTCCATTTCAATAAGCCGCTGCGAACATCATAACCACGAACATCACCAGGTGGCATATGGGTAGGAGGCAACCGCCGTCGAATATCGTTCATTGCGGATCCTACGACGACAATTCCGGCACAAACGATAGGCGGCGACGTAACTCCTGTCACCTCTGGGTCCTGTGGGCGATCAGACCCCTTCAATAAATCCACAAACCCACCTTCACCAAACTCTTCATCTAACTTGCCATTTTTCGCATCTATGCTGTATAGCCTATCGTTAGCAGTCCCATAGAAAATACGTTCAACCGTCCCATCGCTCCAATAAGCTATTCCGCGCGAGTTTCCTAGAAAAGACGGCCTTTTCTCCCAGACGCCAGGATCAAAATTCCAGATCTCCTCCCCCGTTGCCGCATCAACAGCACAAAGCACACCTAGCGGAGATCCATAATAAAGTGTGTTGGATATTTTTAGGGGCGTCCCTCGGTTTGCCCCATGACTTAAACCGTGCGTTGAGGCAATATCTTTATCTGGCGCAGTGTAACGCCAAACTATCTGCAACCGATGGATGTTTTTTGGATTTATTTGCTCAACATCAATAAAGCGTTGACTCGTAGCATCCCCGGCATAATACTTCCAATCCGTGCTCTGGGCATAATTGTTAAGACTTAAAAAAATCAAAACTATTGAAGTTTTAAAAACCAATAGAGCGGCCTGTATTTGAAAATGAGTTATTATTTTTTCAACTTTTTAAAATAGAGATTTACAGTATTTGCTACAATTAAGTTGACGAGATCGTCTTTGCTTCAGTGATTAAGCATTATCCCACCGTTAATTATTTTAAAGAGTAATTTTTATGTCAGAGCAACCACATGTTTTATTGATAAGCACCGATCACTGGCCAGCTGCTCTTTTGGGCGCGGCAGATCATCCGTCAATCTTAACACCTACTTTGGATGAATTGGCACGCAGCGGTACTAGATTTACTAACGCATATACAGAGTGCCCTATTTGTATACCCGCACGAAGAACACTTATGACAGGTACCTCCCCCAAAACTCACGGCGACCGAGTTTTTAAAACCAATGAACCTATGCCCAACATACCAACTCTAGCTCAGACTTTCCGTAATGCGGGCTATCAGGCCTATGGAGTTGGTAAGTTGCATGTTTATCCGCAGCGGAACAGGATTGGATTTGATGATGTCATATTAGCTGAAGAAGGACGGCCTCAATTAGGCGCAATAGATGATCATGATATTTTCCTCTCAGACCAAGGATATACAGGACAAGGTTTCGGACATGGAATGAGTAACAATGAGTACTCCTTTCGCCCATGGCATTTACCAGAGCATACCCACGTGACTAACTGGGCGACAAACCAGATGTGTCGAATGATCAAGCGTCGAGATCCGAAAAAACCTGGGTTTTGGTACCTCTCTTTCTGTCATCCACACCCACCTTTAGTTCCACTAACCAGTTACTTGGATCTATACTCAGACATCGAAATCGACGATTCTTTTTGCGGATCCTGGTCGAGCAATCCCAAAATACTGCCTTTTGCACTCCAACAAATAGAAAACAAAAATGCTCATATAAATAAAGCGGAAATTAAAAGAATCAGACGCGCCTTTTATGCTCTATGTACTCATATCGACCACCAATTGCGTTTAGTGCTCGGCACTCTTCGCGAAGAGGGACTGCTAGAGGACGCAATTTTACTTTTCACCTCCGACCATGGTGACATGTTGGGAAATCATGGCCTCTGGGCAAAGCGCCTTTTCTATGAAGGATCCGCAAATGTACCGATGATATTAGTAGGTGGGCGCAACAAACGTGTCGAACATCATAGCGTCGACCATCGTCTGGTAGGATGGCGCGACATAATGCCGACCCTTTTAGATTTAGCCGAGATAGACATACCAAAAACTGTAGAAGGCTTATCAATGGTAGACTCGAAAAAGCGAGAATCGCTCTATGGAGAATGTGGAGAAGGTCACGTAGCTACCCGCATGTTACGCGACGAACGCTACAAATTAATCTACTACCCGACAGGAAATCACCTACAGCTATTTGACCTGCAGAAAGACCCTAATGAGATGGTGGACCTAAGTAGATACGACGAACACAAACCTAAATTAGAACATCTAACAAAAATTCTAATAGGCGAATTATATGATGAAGACTTAGAGTGGATATCTCAAGAAACGCTAATAGGCCTACCCGACCTTCCATTCACACCAGGTCCAAATAAAAGCCTTTCGGGAGTTCGTGGAAGCCACTTTCCTCCCCCGCCAATTGATACATCCGGATCAGTCGTAGGTATTCCATAGGGCAAAATAATTGGACGCAAAAAACTTTCTTTTTATCCTTTCAGACCAACATCATCGCAGATTTAGCGGTGCATATGGTCACCCGTGTGTTGAAACTCCGAATCTCGATGCCCTAGCGGAAAGAGGAACCATATTTGAAAACGCTTATACCAATTGCCCAATCTGTGTGCCTGCTCGGGCATCTTTGGCAACTGGACGCTTTGTACACGATATAAAGTTTTGGGACAATGGACATCCATATGATGGATCCATCCCCTCTTGGCATGCTCGCTTGCGAGAACAAAAAATTTTGTGTGACTCGATAGGAAAGTTGCATTTCAAAGGGTTGGGAACGGACCATGGATTCAACCGCGAAATCGAACCGCTACACGTCGTAGATGGAGTGGGCGACACCCTAGGATGTATTCGGGATAATCCTCCTCTTCGAGACAAAGTCCAAGAATTAGAAAATGCCGGCGGAGGCAATTCAACCTATTTAAAATACGATACAAGATGCGCTGCCCACGCACGAGACTGGCTCAAAAGTCACAGAACCCATAAACAACCTTGGGCATTATTCCTCAATTTCGTTTGCCCTCATCCACCATACATCGGACCTAATAAATATTTTAACAAATACAAAAATGTGGATTTCCCTTTGCCACCCCAATGGGAAACAACCAATTGGCCTACCCATCCGTCCATAATGGAGTTTAGACGTTTTTTTAGTTTTGCAAATGGGCATACTGAAGAGTCTATACGCAGAGTGAGTGCAGCATATATGGCGGCGGTATCTTTTTTAGATTACCAAATCGGTACTGTAATAGCAGAACTTCAAAAATCCGGTTTAGCTGGAGAAACTCGCATAATTTATAGCTCCGACCACGGTGAATGTCTGGGTGCAAGAGGCCTGTTCGGAAAATTCACTCTTTACGACGAAGCAACTGCTGTTCCGTTAATCATGGCTGGACCTGATGTACCACAAAATAAGGTAGTTAAAACGCCTGTATCCCTAATAGATATTTTTCCAACTGCTATAGATTGCGTAGGAGCCACGTTGGTAGATAACAATTTACCTGGTAATTCTCTATTTGAGATCGCAAATAATTCAGATAACGAACGTACCGTTCTAAGCGAATATCACGCTCTCGGATCTAAAAACGCAAGCTTTATGCTTCGTAAGAGCCGTTACAAGTACATTTATCACGTAAACAATCCCCCCCAACTATTTGACTTAAGAAATGACCCGCTTGAAATAGATGACCTATTCTACAAAAAAAAATATTCGACGATTTCTAGTGATTTTGAAAAAGATTTACGAAGCATACTTAATCCGGAAGAGGTAAACCAAACGGCGCATAACGATCAAAAATTGATGATACAAAATTGCGGTGGCAAAGATGCAATACGCTCAAAAGGTGCATTTGATCACTCTCCTACCCCTGGGGAAAAACCTCATTATCGAATCCATTGAAACAATGACCCTACTTTTTCATCACGTACATAGTTTGCCTACTCTTTTTTGGTAAGTTAGTTTTTCAAGGCTCGTCTGAGTTACCTTCTTAAACACATGAGCTTTATTTATGATAGATACGCAAAAAGATTTAGAGTTCGTTTGCGATCAAGCTATGTCTGTTTCTGCAGTCGCCATAGATACCGAATTTGTTTGGAACCGAACATACTATCCAAAACTCGGTGTTGTACAACTCGGGATCAATGAACGTGAATGTTACCTGATAGATGCCGATGCGACTATGGACCTCTCGCCTCTTGGTAAATTGATCTCCGATCCGGAAATTGAAAAAATCCTACACGATGCCCAACAAGACCTAGCAATCATTCGACGGGCAACCGGTGCATTCCCACGCAATATTTTTGACACACGCCGAGCAGCTGGGATAGCTGGGATAGGCTCCACCTGTTCTCTTGCATTATTAATCGAAGAGATTTTCGGCGTAACCTTGGATAAAAGCGAAACAAGGACAGATTGGTTAAAGCGCCCGCTGACAGAGGAACAAATCCGTTATGCCATAGAGGATATTAGTTATCTCCACGCCGCAAGAGACCACCTAATCACAAAAATCGAAGAAATGGGTAGAGCAGATTGGCTTCTTGAGGAACTATCCAACTACGACGAACCAAACCAGTACAGAGAGAGAGACCCTAGACTACAGTACGAACGAATAAAAGGTGTAGGACGATCGGCACCTCGGGAACGTGCCATATTACGCGAGTTAGCCGCATGGCGCGAAAAAGAGGCTCGTCGACGAAACAAGCCGCGAAATCATATACTGTCGGATGATGTTATATTAAAACTTGCTAGGCTCGCTCCTAAAACATCTGATGCAATAAAAAACGTTCGCGGTGTTGGACGGAGGGATATTATAGATATTCAGAAACAAATTCAATCCGGATTAGAAGTTCCCGATATAGACTGTCCCCGTAAGAAACGACACAAACGTTTATTAAACGATGAAACCTTCGACGACTTACTTCACCAATCTATGAAAGTATTGCGGAGTCAATGCGAAATTTATGGATTGGACGCTCCGTTCGTAGCGTCTCGAGCTGAGGTAAGGTCCTTACTATATTCCTATATCGAGGGTGTCGAAGTATCGTTGCCCATCACAAAGGGATGGCGAGAAAATATCGCTGGGAAACACATAATTAATTTACTTGATGAAGCTAAAATAAAAATGTTTTAGCGATAATGGATTGCTATTAAATATATGTCAGAAATAAAAACCCCCTTAGGAGAGTTGTTACTTAACATTGGCATGGACTTAACATCTGCCCAATTGACTGCACAACTCCTTACCATTTTTATCACAATATTAATTGCTTTTTTTGCTCATTCCATAGCTCGCGGTCCTCTGCTCAGGGCAATTCAAAAAATTGTAGCAAAAACTAATACCCAGTGGGACGATGCTTTGATAGAGCGAAGAGTATTACACCGACTCGCTCATTTAGCTCCTGGTTTAATCATCTATCGTTTAGCCCCATTAGCTCTACAAGATTTTGATCAGGTAGAATCAATCGTTCACACCGGTTCAAAACTTTACCTTCTTTTTGTCGGCACAATAACCATCGATGCTCTGCTCAGCGCCGGGTTGGATATTTATCGAACTACTAATGCATCCAAAGAAATTTCGATCAAAAGTCTGATACAATTTGTTAAGGTAATCCTTTATTTCGTAGCCGGCCTCTTCGCCCTTTCCATCCTTTTAAATCAACCTCCTAGCGTACTGATCGGCGGACTAACTGCGCTTACCGCTGTCTTACTTTTGGTTTTTAAAGACGCAATCTTAGGTCTTGTAGCAGGTATTCAACTCACGGTAAATAAAATGGTTGCACGCGGTGACTGGATTGAGATGCCAAAATATGGTGCTGATGGCGATGTTTTAGACGTCTCCCTTACGACTGTAAAGATCCAAAACTGGGATAAAACTATTACTACTATTCCATCTTACACATTAATCAGTGAATCATTCAGGAACTGGCGCGGCATGAAAGAGTCTGGTGGACGGCGGATCAAACGCGCAATAAACATAGACCTTTCGAGCGTTTCCTTCTGCGATGAAGAAATGTTAGCTCGTTTTTCACAAATCCAATACATAACTGAACATATCGATAGCAAAAGAACTACATTAGCTGAATACAATAATTCTAACAACATCGATCTCAGTCACCTAGTAAATGGTCGTCGTATGACAAACATAGGTACTTTTCGTGCTTATATTATAGCCTATTTGAAAAATCATCCTGATATAAGTGACGAGATGACGTTTTTGGTTCGGCAATTGGCTCCAACGGACTGCGGGGTCCCCATTGAAATCTACGTCTTTTGTCGGGACACCGTGTGGGCAAACTATGAAAGTATACAAGCAGATATATTTGATCACATTTTTGCGATCACACCTGAATTCGATCTTAGGATATTCCAACGACCTTCCGGTACAGATTTGAAGGGTTTAACTCGCTAAATAATTTTGGCACTATTTTGATACACACCTACATAAATACCCCCGTCGGCATCTTAGAAATAACCGGAAGCAGTACGCGGGTAGAAAAGGTTTTTTTCTCTAACAGCACCCTTGTGTCTACAAAAGGCTTAAACCAAATCAATGCTTTTCCCTACCCAATTTTAGAGCAATTTCACGAATATTTTTCTGGCGTCAGGCGCAACTTTGACTTAATTATTACGCCTAACGGAAATCTATTCCAAAAAAAGGTATGGTCTACACTTCAATCTATCCGATATGG
>MDSW01027506.1_pt1 | contig 13501 bp, 14 predicted proteins | sample 811171 | NCBI WGS metagenome assembly MDSW01 (sample SAMN05326641, study PRJNA326480) | marine metagenome | isolation source: seawater | place: Atlantic Ocean: North West | collected 2012 | reverse complement strand
TGTTTTATCAAATTTATTATTATTTAATAAACATAATGTTCACAAAGAATATTATGTTAATGATTATGGAAATCAAATTTTACATTTTTCAAAATCAGTATACTTTAGAGCAAGGGAAGTACTTAAAAAGGAGACTTTTCCTAAAGATAACCCCGATTTATATCCTGGTGATTACATTATTGATATAGCAAATAATATTATTAAAAATAATAAAGATTTAGATTTTGATAACTTTGAAAAAATATCATCTAAACTCACGAGCTTATCTGTTCAAGAATCATTAAAATTAATTAAATTAAATCTTAACAATCTCGGAATAGTCCACGATAAATTTATTAGTGAAACTGACATTGTAAACAACAATGAGGTTGAAAAAACTATAAATAAACTTAAAAAAAATAATTTTGTTTATGAAGGCAAAATTAAAGCACCAGAGAGTGAAAAAAGTTCTAAATGGACTGAAAGAAACCAGTTACTATTTAAATCAACAGATTTCGGAGATGATAAAGATAGAGCTCTTCAGAAATCAGACAAATCATGGACTTATTTTGCTAGTGACGTTGCATACCATAATAATAAACTTGATAGAAAATTTGACGTTTTAATAAATATTCTTGGAGCTGACCACGCTGGATATATAAAAAGAATTACATCTGTGGTGGAGGCATTATTAGGAAAAAAAAACAAACTTGTTTGTAAAGTTAGTCAACTAGTTAAGCTAATTAAAGATGGAAAACCATTTAAAATGTCTAAAAGAAAAGGAGATTATATAACAGTTGAAGATTTAATAAATGAAGTTGGAAAAGATGCAACAAGATTTATTATGCTAAATAGAAGTAGCGATGTAGAATTAGATTTTGATTTTACTAAAGTCAAGGAAAAATCAAAAGATAATCAGCTTTATTATGTTCAATATTGTTATGCAAGAATTGCGTCTGTTTATAGAAATGTAGGAAAACAAATCAACGATGAAATTAAATTTAAAAAAATAAATTTTAATTATAATGATGAAGAGATAAAAATATTTAAAAAAATTTCTGAGTGGCCAAGATGTGTAGATGTAGCTTCTGCAAAGCTGGAACCTCACAGAGTCCCTGTCTATTTATATGAGTTAGCTTCAGAATTTCATTCGTATTGGAATATGGGAAAAGATGATGAAAGTAAAAGATTTATTAATTCAGATAATACTATAACCCCAGATAAACTTATTTTACTAAAAGTTGTTTCAAATGTAATTAAATCTGGGATGAAGATATTAAACGTTGAAACACCAGAGAAAATGTAATGATTAAAGAAGTAAAATATATCTTTTATTTAGTTACTATTGTACTTTTTTTTGTATTAACTATAAAATTTTATTTTTCTGATGATAATAAGAAGAATAATTTTAGATCTATAAGCTCTATAAATGAGAAGATTAATATATATTCTATTAATTTGCCTTTATTAATAAATGATACAGATAATATTATTGAATATGTAGAAAATAAAGTTTCTAAAAATAAAAAAAAATATCATTTTTGGAAGTTGCTAGAAAATGATTAAAAATCGTAGAGCTTTCATAACAGGTTTAAAATCAATAACTTTGAATCATGAAGAAAAAAAGTTTTTAAAAAAATATAAACCATGGGGAGTAATAATCTTCTCAAGAAATATAAAAACTTTCAACCAGCTACAAAAATTAACAAATAATATTAAAAAAATATTTAATGATAATAACTATCCAATTCTAATAGATGAAGAGGGTGGTAGAGTTAATCGTCTTAAAAATTTATTTGATACGAGTATTTTTACTGGAGAATTTTTTGGTAAAATTTATAAAAAAGATCTTAAAAAATTTAATTTATATTTTTCTATTTATGTTAAACAACTTTCATATATTCTAAGAAAAGTTGGAATAAATATAAATACTGTTCCTGTTCTAGATATTAGAAGAAAAGATACTGATAAAGTTATTGGAAATAGATCTTTTGGAAATAATCCTAAATTTGTAAGTAAAATTGGAGATTTTTATATTAAAGAATTTCATAAAAATCATATAGCAAGTGTAATTAAACACATACCTGGTCATGGCTTAGCTAAAGTAGATAGCCATAAAAAAACTCCAGTAGTAAATTTAGGTTTAAAGCAATTAATCAAAAACGATTTTTACCCTTTTAAAAAAAAGAGTAGTTTTTTTGCGATGACAGCGCATATAGTTTATAATAAAGTTGATAAACTTAATACTGCAACACATTCAAAAACAGTCATAAATTTAGTCAGAAAAAAAATTAAGTTTAAAAATCTTATAGTTTCAGATGATATTTCCATGAAATCGCTAAAATACTCGACTGCAGAAAACACCAAAAAAGCATTTAGTGCAGGTTGTAATCTTGTTTTGCACTGCAATGGAAAAATCAATGAAATGAGGATTGTTGCAAAAAACTCGCCAAAGGTTAATAAATTTATAATTACAAAAACATCACAATTTTATAAAATGTTAAAGTAATATTGCTATGCAAAATTTTGATACAGAACAGTTTAAAGTAAATCTCGCTCAATATAATGGACCTTTAGATGTATTATTGGACCTAGCTAAATCACAAAAAGTTGATTTAGAAAAAATATCAATCACAAAGTTAGCTGATCAATTCCACGAATTTATAACTAAAGTAAAAAATATTAATTTAGAAATTGCTTCAGAATATTTACTTATGGCAACTTGGTTAGCATATCTTAAATCAAAGTTATTACTTCCCGAATCTGATGAGGAGGAGTTTAAAGCACAAGAAGTTGCTGAAAAATTAAAATTACAACTAAAAAAATTAGAGTTGATAAGATTATTATCTGATCAAATGTTAAAAAGAAAACGTTTAGGCAAAGATGTTTTTATGCGTGGCATTAAAGGTAGAATAAAATCTATTTATAATAGTACTTACTCACTTACACTTTATGAATTATTAAAATGTTATGCATCAATCGTTATGACAAAAGACTTTCAAAGAATTAATATACCAAGATTACCAGTTTTTACCACTGAAGATGGAATTGAGACTATTAAAAAATTTATTGTCAATTTGATGAGTTGGAAAAATATTGAAGATTTAATACCTAAAAATTTTAAAACTATTAAAAAATATAAAAGAACCGGACTTGCAGGAATTTTTGCTGGTTCTTTAGAGTTAGCAAAAGAAGGAAATATATTAATTAAACAAGAAAAATTATTTTCAGATATATTTATTAAAAATAAAAATGAGCAAAATTAAAAAAAGTAATATAGTTAAGTTTCCCGAAAATATTAATTCTGGAGACAGAGAAGTTGAAGCAGTAGTTTTTGCTGCGGCAGAACCTTTGGATGTAGAGACTATTGAGTCACGTGTTTCAAAAAAAATTAATGTTTTAAAAACTTTAGAAAAACTTCAGAAATTTTATGAGAAAAGAGGTTTTAATTTAGTTTGTATCTCGAAAAGATGGTCTTTTAGAACTGCTGAAAACTTGTCTGAATTAATGTCTCAACAAAAAAATGTTGAAAAAAAACTTTCAAAAGCAGCAATTGAAACTCTTTCAATTATTGTTTATCACCAACCAGTTACAAGAGCTGAAATAGAGGAAATACGAGGCGTTGCATTTGGAACTAATACTCTAGAAATATTAATGCAATTAGACTGGGTTAAACCCTCTGGTAGAAAAGACGTTCCTGGTAAACCCTTACAATATGTAACAACAGATAATTTTTTAAGTCATTTTAGTTTAAAAAAATTATCCGATTTACCAACTGTTGATGAACTCGGATCTGCAGGCCTGATTGATAGTACTAATATAGATTCTTCAATTTTTGGTACTGGTAAATTTTATAAAGAAAAACAAGATGAGAAAAAAGAAAATATCTATTCAAACATTGATGAAATGTTAAGTAGCACCTTGAAAAATGAAGACTAATTAAAAAAGAAACTTTTAATTATCAGTTAAAAAGGTTATATATAATTATGAGTATAGGTTTTTGGCAAATAGCAATAGTAGTAATTTTGGTGGTTCTTCTATTTGGAAGAGGCAAAATTTCGAGTTTAATGGGCGATGTTGCAAAAGGAATTAAAAGCTTTAAAAAAGGTATGGCTAGCGACGCAACTGAAGACTCTGAGCCAAAAAACATTTCTGAAAATAATCAAGATACAAATAATAAAGACTAAATCTGATGCCACAAATTGGTTGGCTTGAAATATTAATTATAGTTGGAATCGCAATTATTGTAATTGGACCAAAAGACTTTCCCATAGTTTTAAAAAAGATAGGTTCTTGGATTGGGACAGCTAAAAAATATTTAAATCAAATATCAGATGAAATTTCAATTACAGAAGATACTAATATTGAAAATTTGAGAGAAAAAAAAGTAAACAAAAAGGAAAATGACAAATAGTGATAATGAAAATAGTTTTATTTCGCATCTTGTAGAATTAAGAAAAAGATTAATACATTCTTTTATTTTTTTATTTATTTTTTTTATAGTTTCTTACTACTTTGCCGAATATATTTATGGTTTTTTAGTAGAACCTTATTCAAATGCAGTTAAAAATGATGGATTTGAAAGAAGATTAATTTTCACTGCGCTTCAGGAAACTTTTTTAACATATATTAAGGTTTCTTTTTTTGCTGCTTTTTTTGTAACATGTCCTTTTATATTGATGCAAATTTGGAAATTTATTGCACCAGGTTTATATAAACATGAAAAATCAGCAATCTTACCATATCTAATTTTAACACCTTTTTTATTCTTTTTAGGTGGAATACTTGTTTACTACTTAATTATGCCACTTGCGATTAAGTTTTTTTTATCTTTTGAATCTACTGGAATTAATACAAATCTTCCAATTCAACTTGAAGCTAAAGTAAATGAATACTTATCATTAATTATGAAATTGATTTTTGCATTTGGTTTAAGTTTTCAATTACCTGTTATATTAAGTTTATTGGCGAGAGTAGGAGTCGTTGATTCTAAATTTTTAAAAGAAAGACGTAAATATGTTGTCGTAATAATATTTGCAGCTGCAGCAATTCTTACTCCACCTGATCCAGTCACTCAAATAGGATTGGCTATTCCACTTTTAATTTTGTATGAATTGTCTATATATTCTGTAAATATAATCGAAAAAAAAGCCAAAAATAATGCATAATATTAAAGATATCAGAAATAATTCAAATTTATTTAAAGAGTCTCTTAAAAAAAGATTTATTGATATAGATATAAATGAAATACTAAAACTGGATGAAAACAATAGAAAGTTAATTCAAGAAAAAGAAAGCTTAGAAAGTGAAAAAAAACAAATCTCTAAATCAAAAAATAAAGAATTATTTAAAAAATCAAAAATTATTTCAGAAAAAATTGACTCAATTGAAATAAAACAAAAAAAATTAAAAGCAAGTCTAGATACAATTCTATCATCTTTGCCCAATATTCCATTAAACGATGTACCTGTTGGCAAAGATGAAAGTTCAAATGTTGAAGTTTCTAAATCTGGAACAATTCCTAATTTTAATTTTAAACCTAAATCGCATTTTGAGCTTGGAGAAAAGCTTAATATGCTTGATTTTGAATTGGCGACAAAAACTACCGGATCAAGATTTGTATTTGTTAAGGATAAATTAGCTTTGCTTGAAAGAGCAATCTCAAATTTTATGATAGAAGTTCATGTTAATCAAAACGGTTATCAAGAAATATCTCCACCTTTAATTGCATCTGAAAGCACAATGTATGGTACTGGTCAATTGCCAAAATTTGAAAATGATCAATTTGAGATTAAATTCGATGAAAAAACTGATCGTAAATTTTTAATCCCAACTGCTGAAGTTATTTTAACAAATATGGGTAAAAATAAAATATTTCATCAAGAAGAACTACCTTTGAGGCTAGTTGCTTCAACACCTTGCTTTAGAAAAGAAGCAGGAAGTTATGGAAAAGATACAAAAGGAATGATCAGACAACACCAATTTTATAAAGTTGAGCTTGTTAGTATTGTTGAGCAAGAAAATTGTTTATCTGAACTTGACAGAATGACTAACTGTGCAACAAAAATTCTTGACATGTTAAAATTACCTTACCGTAAAATAATTTTGTCATCAGGAGACATGGGTTTTAGTGCTGAAAAAACATTTGATATTGAAGTTTGGCTTCCTTCTGAAAATAAATATCGCGAAATATCAAGTTGCTCATCATGTGGAACTTTTCAAGCACGGCGAATGAAAGCTAGATACAAAAATAAAAACAAAGATACATTTTTCGTAGGTACATTAAATGGGAGTGGTTTGGCAGTAGGGCGAACTCTTATTGCAATTCTAGAAAATTACCAAGAGTCCGATGGCTCTATTAAAATTCCAGATGCTTTAAAACCTTATATGAATAATCTTGACAAAATAGTTAAGAAATAGAGTTGTTTTAATAATACATATAGTATAAATAAAACTAAAAATAAGGAGTTTAATGTCAAATTCAGGAATTGGTCAATTTATACCATTAATTCTTATATTTGTTGTTTTTTATTTTTTTCTTATAAGACCGCAACAAAAAAAAGTTAAGGCACACAAATTAATGGTTGAAAGTCTAAAAAGAGGAGACAAAGTTATTACTTCTGGCGGCATAATTGGTACAGTTGAAAGAGTGATGGATAACGATAGAGCTGAAATTTCTATTTCAAATGATGTTAAGGTGGAAGTTATTAGGTCAACTGGTATCCAAGGACTTTTAAATTCCCCAGAACCAAAAAAATAGCATAAATTTAAAGTGTTATATTTTTCTAAAATTAGAATTTTTCTAATAACAATTTTTACATTATTTTTCGTATATATATTTCTATCAAATTTCATAAAATCAGATGATTTATTTTTTAGTAAAAAAATTAATTTAGGCTTAGATCTGCAAGGCGGATCTTATCTTTTATTAGAAATTGACAACGCACCTGTCATAACTCAAAAACTTCAAAATTCTATACCATCTTTTAAAAAATACTTTAAAGAAAAAAAAATTGATCTTAAAAATTTTAAAATCTCTGAAGATAAATTTTTAATCTTCGAGGCTAAAGAAGAAGACATATTACAGATAAAAGAGATCCTTGAAGCAAAAGAAGATAATCTCATAAATAATTATTATCCTAGATTTAAAGCTCATAAATTTGACTTTGTTGAAAAAAATAATTTATTTAAACTTAGTTTTTCTAAATATGGTCTTATTGAAATTAAAGATGCACTACAAAATCAAGCCTTAGAGACAATTAGAAGAAGAGTAGATGAAATTGGAACAAACGAACCAAATATAATTAAACGAGGTAGCGATAGAATTGTAGTTGAGCTTCCAGGTCTAGATGATCCTTCTAGGATCAAAAATTTACTTGGTAAAACTGCAAATTTATCTTTTAGATTTATTATTCAAGGTTCTGAAGAAACTTTTGGTTCTGAAAAATTAATATTTGAAGATGGATCAGAATCTGATGCAATTGTAAGTAAAAGAATTATTTTAAGTGGAGAAAATTTGATTGATGCTAAACCATCTATGGATTCTGAAACAAATGAAACTGTTGTTAATTTTACACTAGATAGAGTTGGAGCGAAAAGATTTGGCAAAGCAACTACAAAAGGCATTGGTAAAAGATTAGCTATAGTTTTAGATGGCAAGATAATTAGTGCTCCAGTAGTTAGAGATGCTATTGTTAGCGGATCAGGTCAAATCAGTGGCGATTTTACTTTCCAATCAGCTACAGATTTAGCACTTCTTTTAAGATCAGGGGCTCTTCCTGCACCATTAAATATAATTGAAGAAAGAACGGTTGGTCCGGACCTTGGACAGGACTCAATCAATGCAGGGATTGCTGCTCTAATTATTGGATTTCTTTTAGTTATATTTTTTATGATTTTTAAATATAAAATTTTTGGAATTATTGCTGATACAGCACTTATATTAAATTTATTTCTTTTAGTTGGTATTTTAACATTATTTGAAGCTACTTTAACATTACCAGGTATTGCAGGAATAATTCTTACAGTTGGTATGGCAGTGGATGCAAACGTTTTGATTTTTGAGCGAATTAAAGAAGAGTTAAAAAATGAAAATAATCAATTAGTAGCTTTTGATAGTGGTTATGAAAAGTCTAAATCAGCAGTTATAGATGCAAATATAACAACTTTACTAGCTGCTATAATTTTATTTTTTATGGGATCAGGTCCAGTCAAAGGATTTTCAGTTACTCTTGGAGTTGGTATATTTACGACACTATTTTCTGTTTATTTTATAGCACGACTGCTTACATCCATCTATGTAATAAAAAATAAGAAAAAGGAAAAATTAATATAATGATTAACAAAATACCCTTTAATAAATTTTATAAGTTATTTAATGTAATTTCATTTATAATGATTTTTTTATCAATTATATTGCTCTTATTTAAAGGTTTGAATTTTGGCGTTGATTTTAAAGGTGGCACTTTAATTGAGTTAAGAGTTACTGATAAATCTATCACTATTACTAATTTAAGAGATTCTCTTAACCAAATAAATCTTGGAGATGTTACTGTTAAAAAGTTTGGTAAAGAGAAAGATTATTTAATAAAGTTTGAAAAAAAAGATTTTAATAATCCAAATTTTATAAATGAAATTAAATCAAAACTTACTACTTCTTTAGGAAATAATTTTGAATTCAGGCGAGTTGAAAATGTTGGTCCCAAGGTAAGCTCTGAACTTTTGAAATCTGGGATAATAGCTATTTCTTTATCCCTAGCTGCTATGTTGATATATATATGGATACGTTTTGAATGGCAATTTAGTCTTGGAGCAATTGTTGCTTTATTTCATGATGTTATAATTACTTTAGGTATATTTTCTTTATTTAGTTTAGAAATAAATCTTTCAATTGTTGCAGCAGTTTTAACTATTGTGGGTTACTCGATGAATGATACAGTTGTGATATTTGATAGGGTTCGTGAAAATTTAAAAAAATATTCAGATATAAAAATATTTGAATTGTCTAATATATCTATTAACGAAACCTTATCTAGAACAATTATAACCTCAGTTACGACACTACTTGCTTTATTTTCGATTTTTTTCTTTGGTGGTGAAATATTAAAAGGTTTCTCGTTAGCAATGATACTTGGAGTTTTTTTTGGTACTTACTCATCAATTTATATTGCAAATCCAATACTAGTATCTCTTAAAGTATCACAAAAAACTATTCTTAAAGAAGATAAGGATTAATAAAGATTTTGCGCCGCTACCATTGTAAGAAGCATTGGTAATGAAAGAAGTGTATTAGTTCTAGAAAAGAGCATAGCCATTCTCGCTGATTTTGCTTTTTTATCAGCGTCACATTCCACAATTCCTAATGCTCTTTTTTGATTTGGCCAAATTACAAACCACACATTAAAAGCCATTATAAGACCTAGCCACATGCCGATTCCAATAGCAGTATTTTTTCCACCTCCAGAACCAATTCCAAGAGTCATTGCATCGTGAAGGTAGCCGCTTAAATGACCTAATATAAGACCCGAAATAATTGTTAAAAGAGCGGCCCATCTAAAGTAGAAAAGTGCTGCTGGGGCTATTACTTTTCCTATTGCTGGCTTCTGTTCATCTGGGATTTTTGCCATGTTAGGTATTTGGACAAAATTAAAATACCAAAGTAGTCCAATCCACATTATAGCAACAACCACGTGGATGAATCTGAATAACCAACTCCAAAAATATCTATCAAACTCAAATCCATCGTTACCAAAAAAGAGGCCAAGAAACAGTATAATCGCTAATCCTAAGGATGCGTGGATTGTTTTTGGTAGTGAAGAAAGAAGCTTATCCATAATTATTAAACTTATACACTATCCTAAATTAAATTTTAAGCTGTTTTTTTATATTTATTATTCAACATTGGTTTTAAAAAATTACCTGTATAGCTGTCTTTTATATCACAAATTTCCTCAGGTTTACCCTCTGCGATAATTTTTCCACCATTTACACCACCATCAGGACCCATATCAACAATATAGTCCGCAGTCTTAATTACATCTAGATTATGTTCAATTACAACAACTGAATTACCTAAAGCAACAAATGTATGTAGGATTTCTAATAGCTTTTTTATATCATGCTGATGCAAACCCGTTGTTGGTTCATCTAGGATATACATTGTTCTACCAGTTGATCTTTTTGATAACTCTTTTGCTAATTTTATTCTCTGAGCCTCGCCTCCAGACAGTGTAGTTGCTTGTTGACCAATTTTTATATAACCAAGACCTACCTTTTTAAGAGTCAATAATTTCGTTTTAATATTTGAAATATTTTCAAAATACTCACAACCTTCATCAACAGTCATATTTAAAACATCTGCTATACTTTTATTTTTAAATTTAATTTCTAAAGTTTCTCTATTATATCTAGTACCTTTGCATTCATCACATTGAATATAAACATCTGGTAAAAAGTGCATTTCATAAGTGATAACACCGTCACCCTCACATGCTTCACATCTTCCGCCTTTGACATTAAAAGAAAATCTCCCAGGTTTATAACCACGACTTTTTGACTCCGGTAGTGACGTAAACCAATCTCTAATAGGACCAAAAGCACCAGTGTAGGTTGCTGGATTTGATCTAGGGGTTCTTCCAATTGGTGATTGGTCTATGTTTATAACTTTATCAATTAATTCAATACCCTTGAAATTTTTAAAAGGTTTAGGAATTTTTCTAGATTTATTATTATTTAGAGTTAAGTTTAATGCATTATACAAGGTTTGAAGTATTAAAGTAGACTTACCACTTCCAGAAACTCCAGTTACACAAGTTAAACTACCTAATGGTATTTTTAAATTTACATTTTTTAAATTATTACCAGTGGCTCCACTTATTTCCAAAAATCTACCATTTTTTGCTAATCTTCTTTTATTTGGAATTTCTATAAAAAACTTATTTGATAAATATTTTCCAGTAATACTATCTGTGTTTTGTAAGATTTGATCATAGCTTCCTTGCGCTACTATTTCACCACCGTTACTTCCTGCTTTAGGTCCTAGATCAATAATATGATCTGAATTAACCATTGTTTCAGTATCATGTTCAACAACTATGACAGTATTACCTAAATCTCTTAATCTCTTTAATGCATTAATTAATTTTACATTATCTTTTTGATGTAAACCGATTGATGGTTCATCTAATACATACAAAACACCCGTTAAACCTGATCCTATTTGCGACGCTAATCTAATTCTTTGCGACTCACCACCAGATAGCGTTCCTGACTCTCTAGATAAAGTTAAATAATCCAAACCTACATTTAGCAAAAAATTCAATCTTTCGTTAATTTCTTTAAGAATATGTTCCGCTATTTTTAATTGTATTTTTGTAAGTTTAACTTCAAGATTTTTGAACCATTTTGTTGCTTCAAGAATTGATTTTTCTGTAACCTGACTTATATTCAATTCATCTATTTTAACGCATAAAGCTTCATCTTTTAATCTTTGACCATTACATTTTTCACAATTAGTATCAGATTGATATTGAGCTATTTCTTCTCTTTTCCAATCACTATCGGTTTCAAGATATCTTCTTTCTAGATTATTAATCACACCTTCAAAAGCTTTTTTATATGAATATTTTTCGTATCCATCATCATATGAAAACTTTATTTCTTCATCATCAGAACCATATAAAATTATATCTTTAATTTTTTTGTTTAATTTATTCCATTTTTCATTTAATGAAAAACCGTAATGTTTAGATAATGATGAAAGGGTTTGAGCATAGTACATTGTAGTCGTTTTTGACCAAGGTTCAATTGCACCTTCTGCAATTGTTTTTTTTTCATTTGGAATAACTAATTTTGGGTCAACATTCAATTTAATTCCAATACCATCACATTCTGCACAAGCTCCATAAGGACTATTAAAAGAAAACAATCTTGGTTCAATTTCCTCTATTGTAAAACCACTTTCAGGACAAGCAAATTTAGTAGAAAAAATTATTTTCTCAATTTTTCTATATTTTTTTGGCAACGTTTCATTTTCGTATTCTACAAACAAAAGACCATTAGAAAGATTTATTGATGTTTCAATACTTTCAGCTAATCTATTACCCAGCTCAGAGCTCAGAATAATTCTATCAATTAATACCGAAATATCATGCTTAATTTTTTTGTTAAGCTCGGGAACTTTATCAATTTCATATAAAATATTATCTATTTTTATTTTTCTAAATCCTCTTTTTTTATAACTGAGAATTTCTTTTTTATATTCACCTTTACGACCTCTTACTACTGGAGAAAACAAATATATAGTAGATTTTTTTGGTAGTTTTTTTATTTTATCTACAATTTGAGATATTGTTTGAGACTGGATTGGTTTTCCTGTAAATGGAGAGTAAGGAATTCCCACTCGAGCATAGAGAACTCTCATGTAATCATAAATTTCTGTAACAGTTGCTACTGTTGATCTTGGATTTTTTGATGTATTTTTTTGTTCTATTGAAATTGCTGGACTTAATCCCTCAATTAGATCGACGTTTGGTTTTTTCATTTTATCTAAAAACTGTCTTGCATAGGCTGATAAACTCTCCACATATCTTCGTTGTCCTTCAGCATAAATTGTATCAAAAGCTAAAGATGATTTTCCAGACCCTGACAGTCCTGTTATTACAACAAATTGATCTTTTGGTACTTCTAAAGAAATGTTCTTCAAATTATGTTCTTTTGCGCCCTTAATAACTATCTTTTTTTGCATATTTTTAGTTGCTTTAAATTAATAAAATTAATATTGAGAATAAAATTGTGATATAATTTTACATCATTAATTTTAAAAAATATAAAATATTATGGCTGGAAGTTTAAATAAAGTATTATTAATTGGTCGTTTAGGCGCAGATCCCGAAATAAAGCAAATGGTTAATGGAAAAAGCGTAGCACGCTTAAGTTTAGCGACTAGTCAATCCTGGAAAGATAAGAATACAGGAGAAAAAAAAGAAAAAACTGAATGGCACCGTATAGTTGTATTTAATGAGGGGTTAGTAAATGTAGTTCAACAGTATTTAAAAAAAGGTGCTCAAATTTATGTTGAGGGACAACTTTCTACTAGAAAATGGAAAGATGAACAATCTGGCCAAGATAAATATTCAACAGAAATAGTAATTCAAGGCTATAATTCATCACTGACAATGCTTGGTGGTGGTTCCTCATCTCAAATTGATAAAAATCAAAGCATAAATAAAAACGCTGACGAAGCGTCACAGTTATCCAACGATTTGGATGATGATATTCCTTTTTAGTTTTTATGGAAAAAAACGAAATATCTAAAGAAAATAAAATTAAATTAATTTCAATGCATGACGAAATGAGCTCGTCATATTTATCTTATGCTATGAGTGTAATCATTAGCAGGGCACTTCCTGATATTAGAGATGGCTTAAAACCAGTTCACAGAAGAATCATATATGCGATGTATAAGGGTGGCTTTGATTGGTCCAAACCTTTCAGAAAGTCAGCAAGAATAGTTGGTGACGTT
>MDSW01092768.1_pt1 | contig 13503 bp, 10 predicted proteins | sample 811171 | NCBI WGS metagenome assembly MDSW01 (sample SAMN05326641, study PRJNA326480) | marine metagenome | isolation source: seawater | place: Atlantic Ocean: North West | collected 2012 | reverse complement strand
GAAGAAGCCAAAGAAAAGCATCAACTGAAGGCCATGCGCCAGCGCAGTCGCGGTCAGTTTGCTGAGCCTGAACAATATTACAGCAAAAGCTTCAATCTGATTTTCGAGTTTTTAGGTGAACGCATCGACATTGCCGAAATTTGGGGTGAACGAGAAGCCGCTCGTGCTTTGGAACGGCTTAACACCATCGACAATGTGATCAACACAGAAACAGACAGCGGTGCAGGATATGCGCTGTCTCCAGACAAAGAATGGAACCCGCAAGCAGGCGACTTGAAGGACTAGGAGATTTAGAATGTTTAATAAAAAAGCACATACGACAAATGCGAAGCTAGAACGCCTTATTGGCCTTAAAAAGGTCAAGGAACAGGTTGAGCGTATTGCCTGTGCGGCTCGTGTTAATGCCCTCCGCATAGCCAACGACTATAAGGTTGCTCAATCAACTCAGCATATGGTTTTCACGGGGAACCCAGGCACAGGCAAAACAACAGTTGCCAGAATAATGGCTGAGATTTTCAAGGACTATGGTGTGCTGCGCAAAGGCCATCTTGTTGAAGTCACCCGTGCTGACTTAATCGGTCAGTATATTGGCCACACCGCCATGAAGACCAAAGATGTAATCGAGTCCGCACTGGATGGCGTTTTGTTCATTGATGAGGCTTATAGCCTAACTCCTGAAGAATCAGGAAAAGATTATGGTGCAGAGGCCATCGCCGAACTGATTACCTATATGGAGAATTATCCAAATCGTCTTGTGGTGATTGTTGCTGGTTATTCAAAAGAAATGCGACGCTTTATCGACGCAAATCCAGGTCTGGCTTCTCGCTTCAAAAATACCATTGAGTTTGAAGACTATAATGAACCTGAACTGTTTCAGATTTTCAGCAAGATTGCACTGGAACATGACTATTACCTAACCCAGTCAGCCCAGCGTGCTTTGGGCAAGCAGATCAAATTCACATACCAAAATCGCGGTAAGAATTTTGGAAATGGCCGTGAAATGCGCAACCTGTTTGATGATGTCATCAGCAATCAAGCTGTTCGTATCGCCAATCAATTTCTGAAGCCTTCACGAACTGATCTGGTGACCATTGAGTCCAAAGATATTCCTGGCGGACATGATAACGGCCCCCATGGCGGTGACGACTATATTCCGCCAGACACCAATATCTTTGTTGATCCCAAAACAAAGGATTTGGCGGAGTCAGGTCTAATCAATCAACTGAAGTACGGCATCAACAAAAGTGTCTTTGGGGAATCTGAGTGGCCGTTAAGTGTCAAGCGCCCCTATGACCTGATTAAAACGACAGATAAGAAAGGAGAATATGATGCATAAATTTACAACATATCTAAGCCTAGAACTGTATGAGTTCGCCGCTTTTTTGGCAGGGCCAAACGACGACCCAATAGACGTTCTAAACGGATTTCTAAAAAGTAATGTCGATAGCTATATTGCGCTAAAATATTACCACCAAGCCCACTGGGATGACGTTTGCCCTCATGATGCTGAAATATTGGATCGTGGCTATATTCAAGTGACCCTGACAATCTGTGCGCTCGTCTGGGAAAATGCGACAAATACATATGCCTCTGAAGGATATTTCAATATTGAAGATTACCTTCTCGGTATTTTGAACAACCGCCTGATGCAGGCAATGTCAGATTATGATGATGATCTGGATAGTTGGGAGCCTGACTGGAGACCCCTTTGGCTTCAAAACTGGTTGAATGAAAAAAACGGCTTCAAGCCTTACGTGAATTTTGACGGTGGTGATGATTTTCCCTTCTAGCATCAGCATAGACCAAACAACCATTTAAGAGCGGTTACTGACAGTCGGTAAGCGCTCTTTTTTCATTCAGTATCAGATCAAGTTTTCTCCGCAACCCAAAGCCCGTCCGTCGCCTTTTTCTGACCAATCTGGCTCAGGTGAAACTTCTAAAACAAGTGCAGCACTTCTTCACTGCGTTACGACCCCACAAAGATGCTGGGGTGTTTTCAGTTTCTCCCAAGCAAATCGGATCGCGAAAAGCACGGATGACACGGGCTTGGATAACAAAGGAGAAAAACATGTACGATCTGATCATTGAATTTGAAAAAACACAACGCGCTTACATCGAACAGGCAAGAGACCTGACCCGCCTCTGGTACTTATTGGTTTACGCTGAGGAAGTGGAAGAAGAACAAAAAGCAAAAGCCAAAATCAAGAAATATCAGGCTCTGGCTGAAGCTGAACTAAAGAAACGTAAAGCAACAGCCCCAAAGCCACCGCGTCCTAAGTTTTAGGATCGATCAGCTGTTCAGGCCTTCATTGGCCTGAACAGCTTAAAACAGTTCGCCCTGACGACTATTTTCCTGAAGGTCTTTCCATGTCGGTGATTGAGATTCATGATTGAGCCAAGCCAGAACAAAGTCAGTGGCAGCACCATATTCTTCAACGATTATGCGGTGGATGAAATGCGACTTATAGCCAGTTTCTGTAATAGGCAACGGATGCTTTTCTGGATGCAGAACCGACACCTCAATATGTGCCATGGCTTCATCGCCTTTAAGAACCGCGCAGTAACTGGGGTTATAGCGAACTTCCAGCTCAATATTCTGCCATGTGATTATATCTATGGAATAGCTCATGATCAGCACCCCCACACGATGTAGGAAGTGCCATCAATTTCGAGTTCAGAAATATCACCGCCCAAAACCATGTCACGGGCGAATGCTTCAGTATCGAAATAGAAACGCAAGTTTTCAGGCATCTGTTCAAGAAGACCTGTATCGTCGATATAGCTTTCAGCATATTGGATTGCCGTGCCTTCAAAAAGGCAAACATCCTCAAGGCGGTCAAGCATATCATCCAGCCGGTATCCAAGATGATCCGCCAGATAAATGGCTTTGATTGCATCATCTTCATCCATGGCTTCATAGCGGTCGAACCAGTCTTTCAGATTAGCTTGATTAACACCAACGGCTTTGAATAGGGCTGAATTATCCCCGTCAATAAACTGAATTTCATATTCCTCAACGGGATCACCATATTCGTTACGGTGCTTAGATGCTTTCTCAGTATAATCTTCATAATCACTGAAGTAAAAACCAGTGGCCGAAATGTCATAAGGTGTTGCGTGATAAATGTTAGTCATGTTTTCCTCCTGTGCTTTGAACGCAGAAGGAAAAACGGGTGGCACAAAGGGACAGAAGCAACTGCCTTCACGGGACCATTAGGTCGTGGCGCGGAAGGTCGGTTGCGGATGACCCGACAGCCGTTAGTTATGCGGACCAGTCAAAGCGGGAGGAAATCTGAATAGCTTACGTAACGCCAGAAATAGAAGGACTCAGCTCTTTTTAGAAAAGTTAAGTGTTCGTCGAGCAAAGTTCTCAAGCTCTATGTCATTAATTTGCTCAGTCTCATAAGCTAAATTAGTGTCATGATGGAATTTATTCGCATAATCTAGCAATGCTCTAAGCTCTATAGCATCACTTGATGAAAGGATTTCTGTAGCTTGTCCTTGATGTCGACGGCAAGTATCGACAAACCTTCCCAACAGAGAACCTGGCGGGAAATGTACTGGGTAAGCAACCCTCACAAAGGCTTCCAATATATACCTCAACGCGACAGCAACATTTCTTTCTTGAGCACGCTCATAATTGTCGATAAAATTTGCTACTAGTTGGTAACGTCTATCGTGCTCAGTGACACAATCATCTGAAACATTCCATAATGAAATTGTTGAACCGGAACCTTCACGTTCTACAAGGATCGCGGTTCTATTTATACGCTCTGCCGCATCCCATAAGCCGCATAGAAACCTTTTTTCATGTGATAAGACTACCACTTGGGCAACTTTATCTACTAAGGCACGTATTTCTTGGCGGGTAGTAAGCGACCGATGTTCATCTAAACTTGTCATTGGGTCATCAATGACAACGATTTTTGAAGATAAATTCGGATCCAATTCTAAGGAAGCAAAAAAGAAGGCAAGAGCAAGACTATTCCTATCGCCAGCACTTAATGTATTTTTAAATGAAGGCCCATCACTAGAATTTAAAGCCACCTCGTTATTATTAATCAGAACTTTATAATCACAAGTAGCTCCTGCCCTTGTGTTTCTTTTAGTAATGCTCCCCAGCCGATAACCTGCATTAAACTTGGTTAAATAGGTGTTCAATAGTTGTTCATATTGAGGAAATACTTGCTCTTGATATGTATTTAAAGCTGTTCTCGCAGCATCTCTGGCCGTCTCAGAAACTTTTTTAGCCGCCTGTGCTGCCAAATAATTTTCACAGTTTGTTTTTGCAGGATCAGAATGCCTAATTTTTACCAAAAGTAATTTCTGCAAATCACTCTGAAGGGCTGACAAATCAGAAGACGCTGATTGCTCTTTAATCACCTCAAGCTGAGTGTTGAGACCAAGAACAACAGAAAACGATTTCATATGCAATGCACGAATATCTTCGTATGCAGCAATTAACGTCCTACAATCCTCTGATAATCCACCTTTTTCAAATGGAGCTGAGAATTTTTCCAGCAATTGCGCACGAACAGCTTCGCGGGCTGCATTAAGTGCACGCACAGTCTCGGCTGTATCAAAAGTAACTTCCGGTATATCGACAAATTTTGACCAAAAGTTTTTAGCTTCGTTAACTCCTGCAATTGCTCGTTCATATGCAGCAGGAATATTGTCTCCGAAATTTTTGCTGAGGCTCTTACCTGTGCCAGTAATTTCTTCTCTAAGGTTTTTATAAGCTTCGCTAAAATATGATTGATAATGCGTAATAACAGTAGACTTTTCAAGGCTTTGAGCACAAAAAGGGCAGTCATTATCTCCCGTTGCCTCGATGACCGCATCAATGCGAACAATACCATCTGCTATCCAAGATTCACCATTTTTCCCTATACTTGAGATATGTTCTTGGACTTGCTCAGCAGCTTCAACTTCTAAATCAGGAAGGTTTTTTTCTAGAAGCTTATTTAAACTTTCCACATCAAATTCTGGCAGGCTAAAATTAACAAACGTCTTCTGATTTTGAATTTGTGCTGCTGCCTTAGCGGCAGCAATTTTCTTTTCAGCCTCTTCAACTAATTGATCAATATTATCCTTAACTTCTAATGAGCAAAATTGATCAATATTTAGCTGACCACGAATGTTCGCAGGAATATTGCTACCAAGAGTTCTTAATGTCGTATTGTGCTCTTCAACTTCCTTTATTGCAGCTTGTAGAGTTGCATTCAGAGAAACACCTTGTGCTCCAACAATAAGTTCATGCAGGTTTTTACAGTGGGCATTATCTACTTCGATCCCGGAACAAACGTTTTGAGCAACGAAATTATCGTCAAATACAACAACATCGTTGTGTCCTGTATTCCATTGCGAGTTTTGGAATTGGTGCTGACCTTGGGAGGAATTAATAACAATATGAGGAGGATGTGTAGCGCCTAATCGGTGTCGTTCCAAAACGAGAGAGGCTTCATTCGTCCCTAAGGATTTCAAAATAGATGATATAGTCGTTTTACCTCGTCCATTTTCCCCATAAACAAACGTAAATTTTTCAAATGGAATATTTGCACCTGAAGAAACTGAGTCAAAACGCCCTACATTCCGAATTAAAGAAATATCCGAAATCATCACACTCTCCCAAACGCAGCCATAAGGCCTGCAAGCGTTGAGCTTTCTTTAATTTCATCATGTGGCACGAGGGCATACAGCCATTTCTTGCCGCCATTTTCGGCGGCATGCGCGTTAGCATGCTCGACCCACTGACAAGCTGCACGGGCTTTTGCTAATACGATCTCGTCTGTCATTTCGTTCTTGGCTTTCACCTCAACGATTAACTTCTCGGTGCCTGTTTCCACCACAAAATCAGGCTCATAACCACGGCCAGCCAGATATTCGATCTGAAACTGTTTAGCGCCAGGTTTCATCCAGCGGATAACACTGGTTTCATGGTCAGAATCTATGATGACCGCAAAGCGCCGCTCATCATCTGAATCAAATTTTTGGAAGGGATAGCAGCACTTCTGGAAACCCATAAATACGTGCTTCTTTGTATCCCCAAGGGGCATAACAGGCGTCTTAAAATTCTTTACCTTTGAAGGGTCAGATACGTTAAAGGCTTGCGGGCGCAATACCTGAAATCCACGAGAAATAGTGGCGCGGTAATCGGTCGGTGTTTCCCAGTAGTTTTTCTTCATCTGTTCAAAGATAAACCGAGCCAGCTCCTTGCCATGCACCAAGCAAACATTTTCAATATCTTCTGGCACCGAAAGATAAGACCTAACCCGCGCGACCACTTGCCCCGCAAGCTTATACAGAAGATCAGACTGGCTATCATAATCCACCTGATCAAATTCAATCAGGTGCCGTACGATATAATTTTCCATCACATCTTCACCAGCCCCCTCAAAGGACCGAGCAAGAAATGAACGCGCATCTGTGCGCATATTGGTGATCATAATCTCGTCAGAAATTGGCTGCTTTGAGATTGTCTCAAGCCCTTCAAGGTCAAAATCTTTGTAACCAAAGGTGACTTCTCGCGTAGGGATCACAACGATCTCAGGGATTTCGATGGTTAGCTCAACAAGCTTTTCTGTGACGACCTCAACAATTTTCTTGATGTCTGGCTCGTCGCCTAGCCCTTCCATTTCAGCTTGAACTGGCTTCAAAGCGGCCTTAACTTCTTCCTCAATAGCCTTCCGCACTTCTGGGTCTTGCAACTGACCAACACCGCGCTTTAATTGGCGCTCATACTTATGCTGAATAAGCTCAATCGTCGCTTGTGCGGCTTGTTGTTCTTTTGGTGTTTCAAACACATAAGGCGTTTGTGGCTGATCTGACAATCCCGCCATACCTGACGTTGAACCCGTTAAAATACTATCAAGCACGGTTGGTGCCTCCAGCACTTTTGCACCAGCGCCAGAAACGTCTGCGTCATCTCCAATGGATATTTTCTTAATCTTAAAGGGTGAATCGTCTTCCCGCGCTCGCTTGATAACTTCATCAAAACGATCATGAGCAATGACGGTCAGGGTATCAACTGCCTCAACGCCTGTTCGCTGCCCGTATGGCAAGCGTAAACCACGACCAAGTGTTTGTTCGGTTAGAATGTCGGAAGCAGAAGCACGAAGTGGCACAATGGTATAAAGGTTGGTTACATCCCAACCTTCTTTCAGTTTGTTAACGTGGATAACAATGTCAGTATGGCCACCTTTTTCCAGCGCAACTAAACGCTCTGATGCTTCATCACTTTCAACACCACTGGTCTTTGAATGGACCTCAATGACCTTGCCCTTATAGCGGCCACCAAAAAAGCCATCGCTTTCAATCTGCTCCCGCAGGGCTTTAGCGTGTGTGGTGTCTTGCGCAACCACCAGCATGAAGGGATGAACCTTTTCCCTTCCGCTATCGCGGGCGTATATGTCCAGCTCCACTTTCACATGTTCATGGTAATGAATGCCGTCTTCCAGCTTAATCTGTTCAAGCTGGGCGGCATCCACGGATGTTGGGTTAAAGTTTGCGCGTGTTGCCACTGCTGGTTCTTTGACAAAGCCATCTTCCATGGCATTACCAAGGCCGTAGTCAATAATTACATTTTTGAAAGGCTTGGAACTGGCCCCAACTGTTTTGGGTGTAGCGGTTAGCTCTAGGCCCAAAACAGGCTTCAATTCTGCCACAGCTTTCATCCCAGCGTTGGCGCGGTAACGATGAGCCTCATCCATCATCAGGACGAGATCAGGCAACCCAGCTAGATAATCAAAGTATGACTCGCCAATATACTCTTGCAGCTTCTTGATGCGGCCTTTGTCTTTATTGATTTTATCAACGTTGAAAATATTGATAATCGGCGTATTGCCGAACAGATCACTGCCTTTAACACCGCGCCCATTGTCCCAGTTTTCACCTGTGACCAACAGCGGTGGGTTTTGGGCAAATTCTGAAATACCCTTAAACACATATTTTGCCGTGCCAGGGGTGAAATCCTGAATAAGCTTTTCATAAATTGTTGTATTGGGTGCGAGCACAAAAAAGTTCGATGAACGGCCTGACAAAAACATAAAGGCAGCAAAAGCACCCATAAGCCGTGTTTTACCCACACCTGTAGCCAGCGCGAAACAGAGTGAAGGGAAATCCCGTTCAAAGGCTGTTACGCTTGGGTATGCGGCTTTTATCGTCTCTAGCGCCGCCTCAAGATCAATATCCTTACCCAGTTCAATCTTTGAAGTTACATCTGCCAATATGGCGAGCGAGCGTTCCTGCGGTGATCGCAGTGAAAGTCGCTGTGTTATCTGTCTTTGAATTCTCTCGTTACTAACCATGGCCTATGCCTCCCCCTTCGTGTCGTCTTGACCGAAGAGAGGTAACTCTTCCCTCAAACTTTCTTGTTCTTTTTCAGCTTCGCTTTTTGCCATCGGCAGGTTTTCAACATTTAAGCTGTAATCATCCTGCCCCCACTCACATTTGGTCAGTACTGCATGCGGTATTTTCTTAATGGTCAGGTTATCAAAAGCATCTGCGTCAGCATTGAAGGCCTTGCAGCACACAAAGAGTGTCCTATCTGGCCCTACATCTTCTGAAAGCTTCTTTAGCGCCGAATGAGTCATGGATGTGGTGGTAACAAAAATGAAGTCAGTCTCGGTCGAATGACCATGCCGCCAATATTCATTCTCATCTTGGCTAGGGTCATAGGTGAAGCCCATGTTCTTACACACGGCTTCAGCCAGCATCGTCGCATTATATTTTTGCGATATAACCCAATTGCCATATTTGTCTTTTTCAAGAAGGGATGGTGCAAGGTGGTAATAACGAAATCCACCGCCGCCTTGCCAATTAACCGTCTCTGAAATTCCCCCCTTGTCTGAACCATCAATTACTTTTTGTAATCGTGGAACAATGTGGGTTTGACAGTGATCGCCTAACTCTATCATTAACCACTTCCGACCCATTTTATGGGCCACTGCACCTGTCGTTCCCGATCCAGCAAATGAATCTAAAACAAGATCACCAGAATTAGATGAAATGATTAGAATTCTTTCCAAAAGCTTTTCTGGTTTAGGTGTTGCAAATGCTTGCACCTCGCCATCATTAAGGTCTTTTTGCTCTTTATTGGCCGCGCGTGTAGTACCAACATCTTCGCCAAACCATATAGTTTCGGGAACTCTACCAGATTGGTCTTTCAAATATATTTTTCTAATTATTCTTGTTTCATCAGGGCTAAAATAAATTTCACCTGTTTCAATTTTTTTCTGGAGTGTCTCCTTGCTCCATCTCCAACCTTTTTCAGGAGGGGAAATTATTTTTCCTGATGGTGTCTCAATATCATAAATTAAATTTGGCCTGTACAGTGCGTTCCTTACATCCCCTGTTCTCCATTCTCCCTTAGGGTCATTGTCTGAGTTGGAATATGCTTTATTATGCTTCGCCTCGCGAGGGAGGTCTCTTAAAATAAATTTTTCTGTTTTCCTGTAGCCTAAAACATAGTTGTGATGAAGTGAGAGCTTTCCACTGTACCCTTTGCCTTGAACACTGTGCTGCCATACTATCGTCCCTAAAAAATTTGACCGTCCGAATATCTCATCACACATAACCTTCAAGTAATGTGCTTCATTATCATCTAGAGTTATCCATATTGCGCCATCATCAGCCAAGAGGTTTCTAAGAACTTCCAAGCGATCCCTCATCAGGGACAACCATAGAGAATGTTCTACACCATCGTCATAATGCTCAAATGCATTTCCGGTATTATAAGGAGGGTCAATGTAGATACACTTTACTTTTCCTGAATAATCTGCCTCCAGCGCCTTTAGTGCCAATAAATTATCGCCGTGAATGAGCATGTTATCAAAGATATCATCATCTGAATGGCGCTTATTCGCGTGGTAAGACAATTCCGGGTCTTCGATTAAGATACGTGGCTCCAGCTTGGGCCGGTCATCCTTACCGATCCATGTCAGTTCCAACTTTTGTTTTTTACGGCTCATGCTACGACCTCCCAGCGGATCGTGAATAGTGGCTCTGACACTGGTGCGGCATCCATGCTTGTTGCGATATCATCCAACATCTGATTGACTTCATCGCGAATGCCTTTTCGGCGCTCAAAGGTTTTTAATTTCATTTCATCCCGCTTGTCTTCTAGGCGCTGTATGCGCCTTTTCTCTTTTAATTTATCGGCCATGGTAATGCCCGTATTGGTGCGCAGTGCTTTTCGGGCAGCGCGTATCTCAGTGTCTAATTCTTTAATCTCAGCCTCTGCTGCCTTTTCAAGATCATCAGCGTAAGCATCTAATTTATCTGTTTCAGCGTCCAGCCATTCCGCATTTTGCTCCTGTGCTAGCTGAATAAGGTCACTCTTTTGGCCTTCTGAAAGCGCATTTAACGCGGGTTCTGGCTGCGCAGTCGTCACGCCGCCCATATCAGTCGCTGGCACAAGGAACATCCGATCCACCGTTTCAGGATGCACTTCTTCGCTTTGGTCCGTGATACAAGCCGCAACGATATGCTCGCGGGTTGATTGCGGCGTTTTAATGCTGAGTTTGGAAAGCTTAATCCAACCAGATTTACCGCCTAAGTCGCGCACATCTGCCAGCAAGCCATCATGCGCCGAATGATCAAACCTGATATGCGCGATAGGCATATGTCGGTTTTTTGCTGCTTCAACTATACCTTCTGCCAAATTACCGTCTGCAAGGCGGAAAAACTGCCAACCCTGATCATCCGCAAGTGGCCATTCTGTCGTGAATGTTTGCCCCTCATGATCGAAACGCGGACTGTGATCGCCGTGAAAATGCGCATCAGGCAATTCAGCACGAGCAACAATCATTAACCGTTTTGTAAAATCATCAAGGGAATGTTCTATCGCGCCCTTACGGGACTTAAGGCGACTGACCACATCCTGATCCATATGCTCCATCAGCTTTTGGCGAGCATCCAGCATGTCGCTGTCGATCTTGTCTTCCATCTCTTTTTGCAGGAGGTCAAAAGACATTTGCACTTCATCATCGCTGCGGGCCTCTTGTACGATTTCAAGGACCTTTTTCTCAAAATCGATACCGCGTTCAATGGTTCCAAGCACTTCATCGCTGGCACCAAATACGCCCTCAAACAATTTGAATTTTTTCTCAAGAAGCTCGTAAACCCGTGCTTCGGCCTTGTTCTTGCGGTTAAGCAAGTTCACAACGGTCACATCAATTTTTTGGCCGTATCTGTGACAGCGGCCAATACGCTGCTCTACTCGCTGCGGGTTCCAAGGTAGGTCAAAGTTCACCAGCAAAGAACAGAATTGAAGGTTGATACCCTCTGCCCCAGATTCAGTTGAAATCATGATGGTGCGCTCATCGCTTTTGAAGGCTTCAACAATCGCGGCTTTCATATCGGCACTTTTAGAACCTGATATAGCATCAGTCCCTTGATGACGAGCTAACCAGTCCGCGTAAATTACTTTGCTTTCAGCATCGTTATTGGAGCCGTTCAACAAAACGATCCGCCCATCAAAACCGTTCGCGGTAAGCACTTCGGCTAGATACTTTTGTGTTCTTACAGATTCAGTGAAAATGACTGCCTTTTCTTGACCTCCGCGCTTGACAATCTCAGACAAGATTTCTGGCAGCTTCTCAACCAGCTTTTCGCCCTTGGCATTTGATCCAATGGAGAGGGCCAAGTCACGGAAACTCTTCACCTCAGCAATTTCTTCCGCTAATTGCTTGGGGTTGATATCTAAAGCACCTTCTTCAGCGTCCCCGCCTAGCTCTTCGGCTAGTTCATCAATGATATCAATATCGCCTAAAGCACTTTCATTAAGACGCTGTTTTTCCTCCAGCCGATTGATAATCCCTTGCAGCAACTGCGAGATTGCAAATGTGGATGATCCCAATATTTTACGCGCCACCAATGTCATTAAATGATTAGCGCGGTCACCAAAGGCAATGGTGTCTTTGCGTTTCAGGTAAAAGGAAACTTGTTCATACAGCAAGACTTCTTCATTACCCGGCTCAAAATCAAATGTGCGCGGCAAGCGCTTAGTGTAATTGATATGCCCAGCCTCAACGACTTGACGGCGCAGGGTTCGCTGACAAACAGGTTCTAATCTGTTTTTAAGCATTGCCAAGGATGCTGGACTGGGGTTCGCCCCAGCGTACATTGTACGAAATGAATATTGATCACCAAAATGATGGTCGTCGATCATCGACACAAGGCCAAACAATTCCATAAGTGAGTTTTGCAGCGGCGTGGCTGTAAGAAGCATTTTAAAGGGGCGCTGCAATGCTTCCTTGAGCTTTTTCGCTCGCATTGACCCGCTTTTCTTGTAAACGTTTCTAAGGCGGTGTGCCTCATCATAGATAACCAAGTCCCAGTCAATCACCGCGATATCGTCGGCTTTACCTGCGGCGAATTCATATGAAACGATTACAACGGCATTCTCTGCCTCAAATGGACGGCGAATGCCTGCTTTTTTTCTTTCTTTGTAAGTCTTAGCGTCAAGAATGACACTGCTCAGAGAGAATTTCTCTTGTAGTTCTTGCGCCCACTGCTTTCGCAAGGACGCAGGCACAACTAGCATTACTTGGCGTTTGCGCTCTGCCCATTTTTGCGCAATGACAAGGCAGGCCTCAATTGTTTTACCCAAGCCGACTTCATCACCAAGGATAACGCCTTTGGACAAAGGCGATTGGAGTGCAAATAATGCAGCGTCTACTTGGTGAGGGTTCATATCCACACGAGCGGTGGATAATGATTTCGCGAAAGCCTCGTCCCCCAATCCTTCTAACGTAATCTTATTAGCCAAATATTGGCTATGGTAGTGCGTATATGCAGTCATACCTTTGTATTTACATCCTTTTAGCCTCGTCTTCTATTTCACGACACCTTTTAATATAGTCACGCATAAACTCTCGCAGCACTTGGGCTGCTGGCTTATCCTGGGCTTTGCAAACCTCAAGAAATTCCTCTCGAAGGTCACGCTCAACTCGAATTCTAAGTCCCGAATCTTTTATCATAGATCGCAGTGTAGCCAGTGGATACACATTGTAAAGAATCAATTATCCCTTGTAGAGTGAATACATGTCACACGCGTATAAATTTGCCTGCTTCGTATGGAGCCGTTTATCGCCCTTCACCCATGAATTGGGGCGATAACGGAAACATCTAACAGGCACATATCTGCTTTGGTGGTGAGGTTGGAGCCTTCAGCTTTTGCCACAAATTTGCCACATGGAGAAACAGAGAGATTCAGAGAGCGCTGGTTTTCTGCGGGTTCCAGAGGACATGATTCTTGTGGCAAAAACATAGGGCTCTACCACATCAATTCTCTAAAACACTATATTTTCTGGGAGTTTTAAGTGGTGCCCGGGGGCGGATTTGAACCACCGACACGGGGATTTTCAGTCCACTGCTCTACCCTTAGCTACTGATTTAAATCAATAAGTTAGTAAATTAGCAGTTTTTCCAGTCACACACTGGTCATCACTAGTGCTCACCAAACGCAATTTCAAGCATCGCTTTCTGAATAGCGTCAGGCAT
>MDSW01056543.1_pt1 | contig 13504 bp, 11 predicted proteins | sample 811171 | NCBI WGS metagenome assembly MDSW01 (sample SAMN05326641, study PRJNA326480) | marine metagenome | isolation source: seawater | place: Atlantic Ocean: North West | collected 2012 | reverse complement strand
CCGAATGCCGTGATGACGTACCGGGCGCTGAACAACCCCCATATCGACAAGCGCATCGCCGAGCTGCGCCATGACTATGGCACGACGGTCAATGCGCCGAAGGGAATCGGCACACGCGAACTGATGCGGGCCCTCGCCAAGGGTTCGCCCATCGCGCTGATGAATGACCAGAAATTCAATGAGGGCATACCCGTGCCGCTGTTCGGCCATGATGCGATGACCGCCCCCGGCCCGACGCGTCTCGCCCTCAAATACGGCGCGCCGATTGTCCCCGTCTCCACGACCCGCACAGGCCCCGCCCGCTTCCGCGTTGAGTTTCATGAGCCTTATGTGCCGGAAGATACGGGCGACGCAGACGCTGACATCCGCAAAAGCGTTGAGCGCATCAACCAGTTCATTGAAGCTCAGGTCCGCTCCGCGCCCGGTCAGTGGTTCTGGCAGCATCGCCGCTGGCCGAAAGAGGCATGGAAGACCGCGGGAATTACCTGAGGCCTAGCGCTCCGGCGTTTCCCACTCAGCAGGCGGAACGTTCCGCCGCCGCAGACGGATCGCCAGCCCTAGCGAGACACCGACACCGATCGCAATCGTCAGATCCGCGACGACGGTCAGGATGAGGGTCAGCACCAGCAGCAGACGGTCTGCCATCGGCGTTCCGGCATAGCCGCGCCATTTGTGTGGCTCGCTCATGTTCCACGCTGTCAGGATCAGCAGGCCTGCCAGTGCGGGCATGGCGAGGTATCCTGCCAGCGGCGCCGCAAACAGCATGGCCAGCAGGATCGTCACCGCATGCACGATGCCAGCAACAGGCGTCTTTCCGCCTGCCCGCACATTCGTAGCGGTACGCGCAATCGCGCCCGTCGCCGGTAGCCCGCCTACCAGCGCCGAGCCGATATTGGCCGCGCCTTGTGCCATCACTTCAGCATTGCGGCGGTACTGCCCACCCGTCATCCGGTCCGCCACCATTGCCGAGAGCAGGGATTCGACTCCCGCCAGGAAGGCAATCACGAAAGCGGAGGGCAACAGCTCGACGATCCGGTCGACTGAAACATCCGGCACATGCGGCATTGGCAGCTGGCTGGGCAACGCCCCGAACCGGCTGCCCAGCGTATCCACCGGCAGCTGGAACACCGCCACCGCCGCCGACGTTACCCCGACTGCCACGATCAGCCCCGGAAACTTCGGCGCGATCCGCCTGAGCAGGACAATCAGCACAATCGTTGCGAGACCGATGCCCAGCGATGGGAGGTTCAGCGTCGCCCGCGCGCCCCACAGCGAAGACAGCTTCCCGAAAAACTCTGCCGGAAGCGAAGCCAGCGACAGGCCGAAGAAGTCACCCAGCTGGCTCGCCGCGATGATCACCGCAATGCCGATGGTAAATCCGTTGACCACCGCCTCCGGCACGAAACTGATCAGATTTCCCGCGCGCAGGAAGCCGGCGATGACCAGGATGATCCCCGCCATGAAGGTCGCCAGCACCAGCCCGTCATAACCATGCTCGGCGATCACGCTGAACACGACCACAATGAACGCGCCCGTTGGCCCGCCGATCTGCACCCGGCTGCCGCCCAGAAGGGAAATCAGGAAGCCCGCGACAATGGCGGTCACCAGCCCTTTCGCGGGGTCCGCTCCGGAGGCAATCGCAATCGCGAGGCTCAGCGGAATGGCCACCAGCGCGACTGTGATGCCCGCGAACAGGTCCGACAGGAACAGCTGCCAGGAATAAGTCCGGATCGTCGTTAATATCTTGGGTTTCATCTGCGCTGCCTGCGAATCTGCTCATTCTTCCGCCCGCCGGGGGATCGCGCCATTGCGTCACCTCGTCGCCGGTTCCGTGCAGATATTATGCTTTCCACTTTCCAAACGGCCCCCGAAATCCCGACGGATTAGTGTGTACCAAACTTTAAATGGAGTTTTCTAGAATTTCCCCGAATGCCGTCACAGGTTGGGGGCCTGTGCGCGGCGGGATTTTGCAGGGGATAATCCTATGCCGGCCTTCCAACTTTCCCCTTCCATGCTGCAGGGGCCATCGGAAACACCGACCCAGATCATCGATTCCGCCCTGCGCGCGATCCGTGAGCATCTCGGCATGCCGATCGCCTATCTCTCCGAGTTCGTCGGCGGGCGCTCCGTTTACCGTCATGTGGATGCGCCGGGCCTCGAAAGCCTGATCCGTCCCGGTGACAGCCAGAGCCTCGCTGAAGTCTACTGCCCCCACATTCTTGAGGGGCGTCTGCCGGAGATGATCCCGGACACGTCCGCCTTCGAAATCACGCGCAACATGCCAATCACGCGCACCGTGCCGATCGGATCGCACTTGAGCATCCCGATCCGCCTGCCGGATGGTACACCCTATGGCATGTTCTGCTGCCTCAGCCCGGAACCAAATCCCAGCCTCAACCATCGCGATCTCGACACGATGCGCCTGTTCGCAAACCTTGCCGCGCGGCAGGTCTACATTCAATACGAACATACGCGGCAGATGGAAGAGAAGCGCAACCGGATCGAAGACGCGCTGAAGCAGCAATCCTTCGCCATCGCCTACCAGCCGATTGTCGACCTCAGCGCGATGGAACCAAGCGGCTATGAAGCCCTCTGCCGGTTCGCGGCAGAGCCTTACCGCTCTCCGGATGTCTGGTTCGACGAGGCTGCTGCCGTCGGTCTCTCGGTCGAGTTGGAGCTCGCCTCCATTCAGCAGGCCGTCTCGAAGCTCGACCAGATCGCACCGCACCAGTACATCTCCGTCAACGCCTCCCCGGCGACGATCATGAGCAACCGCTTTGTCGAAACCTTCATGCGCATGCCGCTCTCCCGCATCGTACTGGAAATCACCGAGCATGCCATTGTCGAGGACTATGATGCGTTTACGGATATACTCGCCCCCCTGCGGGAGCGCGGCTTGCGCATCGCCGTGGACGATGCCGGTGCCGGCCATTCATCCCTCCGCCACATTGTCCAGCTCAGCCCGGACTATGTGAAGGTCGACATGAGCCTGACCCGCAATGTAGACGGCGACCTCGCCCGCAGGGCCCTGATCGGAGCATTGCTGTTCTACACGCGGGAGACCAGCGCGCAGATCATCGCCGAGGGGATCGAGACGCAGGCAGAGCTGCAGACGCTGAAACTGCTGGGCGTGCGCCGGGGGCAGGGCTACCTGCTCGGCCGACCCGTGCAGTCGATCAGCAATGAGCTGCCGCCGCTCAACAAGGCATCCTGAGCCGGCTTTCACGCTTTTCTCATGCATCCGGTCTACGCTTTGCGCCGGATCGCCCTATCCTGATCCCCAGCGATGGAGGAAACCCGGATGCATTTCGGTGAAGTCATATCAGTCATAACGCTGTTCTTCGGCGCGTTTCTGGGCCTGGCGGCCCTGTTCGCGCCGGGCTGGGCCAGCCGTCTCGTGCGTTTGGTCGAAGACCCGGACCCGCTGCGCCCCGGCGGCTATTCCGAGTTCCGCGCCACCTATGGGGGCCTGTTCCTGTTCTCGCACCTGATCACGGCCATGCTGGTCCTCCGGCTCTGGCAGGCGGAACAGGATGTGCTGACCACACTGATCGTGCTGCCGCTGGCACTTGGGTGGATCGGGGCGGGCTTTGGCCGGTTCGTGTCGCTCGTTCTCGACAGCCGCAAGAACCGCGAACCAGGCATGATCCCCGTCTGGATCGCCACCGAACTGGCGATGGGCCTTGCCATTGCTGCGCCCTTCCTCCAATTCCTCCTCTGACACTTAAGGATACATATCATGACGGAGCGTCGAGAGACGGGCCGCCCCCGCCGGAAACCTCCCGGCGCGCGCAAACCGAAATCCCCCCGCCGGCCAGCGCCGCGGAAACCTGCTGAGACTGACTGGAGCGAAGGCGAACGGATCGCCAAATACCTCGCCCGCGCAGGTGTCGCCTCCCGCCGCGAGGTCGAGCGCCTGATCGAGGAAGGCAAGGTGACGGTTGACGGCCTGAAGCTCACCTCGCCCGCCTTCAAGGTGACAGGCAAGGAGCATATCAAGGTCGGCCGCCGTACCATCCAGGCGCCGGAAGCCACCCGCCTCTGGCGCTATCACAAGCCGTCCGGCCTGATCACCACGACCAGCGACCCCGAAGGCCGCCGCACGATCTTTGACGAACTGCCGAAATCCCTGCCCCGCGTCGTCACCGTCGGCCGGCTGGACCTCACCACCGAAGGCCTGATGCTGCTGACCAATGACGGCGCACTCGCCCGCGCGCTGGAGCTGCCGAAGAATGCCCTGGAGCGTACTTATCGCGCCCGCGCGCATGGCACCGTCACGCCAGAGAAGCTGGAAGAGCTGGCGAAAGGCATCACCGTCGATGGCGTGACCTACCAGCCCATCCGCGCCGTGCTGGACCGGGAGACGGGCAGCAATAACTGGCTGACCGTCACCCTGAACGAGGGCAAGAAACGCGAGGTGCGCCGCGCGCTGGAAGCTGTAGACCTGAAGGTCAACCGCCTGATCCGGACCAATTATGGCCCGTTCGAACTGGCGGACCTCCGCCCCGGTTCGGTGGATGAGGTGCCGGCAGACCTGCTCCGCACGGCTATCGGCCACCTGATGGACAGCCCGCCGCCCGAACCCGAGCGGCCCACCCGCTCCGGAAAGCCGCTCCGCAAGGGGGGCAAGCCTGCCCCAAAGTCACACCTTGGCAGCAAACGGCCATCGGGTAAGCTGCCGGACAGCAAGCGGAACAAGCCGCGCTGAGACGGCCGGGACAATGGCCGTCCGTGGCAATCGCCATAAGGGAGGCCATCCATGACCTTGCAGAACGTCACCGATACCTATCAGCAGGAAGTCCCGCCCGCGCCGCCACCTAACCAGCCAGTCTACAACTACACCATGCCTGTCGACCTGACCGATCCGTCGGTGTTCTCCTCGCACGGTGGCTATACGCATGAGGTCTTCGCGGAGATGCGCGAGAAGGCCCCGGTCGCCTGGCACAGGGAAGAGCGCGGCGCAGGCTTCTGGGCCGTGACGCCCTATGAGCTGGTGAAGCAGGTGGAACTCGATCCTGCCACCTACTCCTCCCAGCGCGGCGGCATCCTGATGACCTACGGCCTGCCGGACCAGCCGCGCCATCCGCTGCTGCATTCTTCCAGTCTGAACAGCCTTATCAATCTCGACCGCCCCTACCACACGCCGCTGCGCATGGAGCACATGCATTTCTTCCGTCCCGGCTTTGTCGCCGAGCTGAAAAAGCGCGTCGATGCCTACGTCACCGAACTGCTCGACAGGATGGAGGCGCAAGGCCCCGTCGTGGACATGGTGGAGATGTTCTCGGCCGAACTGCCGCTCTTCACGCTGTGCGAGATCCTCGGCGTGCCGGCCGCCGACCGGCCGAAACTCGTCCACTGGATGCACTTCCTCGAAAGCTCCCAATACCAGGCCCAGCAGGAAGGCCTCGGCAATGTCACGCCGGAGCAGATCATGGCTTTCATGACCGAGATCCAGGCGATGTTCGATTTTGGCCGTCACCTGCTGGCGGAGCGCCGGAAGGAACCGAGGGAGGACCTGCTCTCCGCCATCGCCAATGTGGAGATCGACGGCAAGCCGTTGAGCCCGGAATTCCTCGACGGCTCATGGCTGCTGATCGTGTTCGCAGGCAATGACACGACACGGAACTCGCTCTCCGGCACGATGCGCCTGCTGACCGAGTTCCCGGACCAGAAAGCAATGCTGCAGGCGAATGGCGACCTCTTCCCGAACTTCGTCCATGAGGCAATCCGCATGGTCAGCCCGGTCACCTATATGCGCCGCACTGCCACGAAGGATACCGAGCTTGGCGGCCAGCCCATCGCCGAAGGTGATAAGGTGGTCATGTACTATCCTGCGGCAAACCGCGACCCGGACAAGTTCCCGGATCCGAACCGGTTCGACATCACCCGCGAGAACGCAAAGGAGCATCTTTCCTTCGGCCATGGCCCGCATGTCTGCCTCGGCCAGCGGGTCGCCAACATGCAGCTGGAATCCGCTTACCGGCAGATTCTTGGCCGCTTCCCGAATGCAAAGTGGACCGGCGAACAGACCATCGCGCCAAATAACTTTGTCCACGCCATTTCCAGCCTTGTGGTTGATCTGGGAACATGACACCTGAGCGGGCCTGTCAGGCCCTGCCGAATCGGGCCAACTGGCCCCAATAAGGGGACACACAATGTCAGACTTTCTGATCCGTAAGGACAATCTGCGCGACACGCACTGGGGCGATGACAATTTGCCTCCGCTGGAGGACGGAAAGGCCCGCCTGAAGGTCGACAAGTTCGCGCTCACTGCCAACAATGTGACCTATGCCACCTTCGGCGAGGCAATGAACTACTGGAATTTCTTCCCTGCCGCCGACGAAAAATACGGCCGCGTACCTGTCTGGGGTTTCGCCACGGTGACCGAGTCGAAAGCTGCAGGCGTAGAGCCCGGCCAGCATGTCTATGGCTATCTTCCGATCTCGGAGCGCTTTGACCTCCAGCCGGTGAATGCCGGCCCGAACGGCTTCATGGACGGATCCGCGCATCGGCAGGGCCTCGCGCCGATCTACAACTCCTATATCAACACAGCGACAGACCCGTCCTATGACGCCGCCTTCGAGGCCCAGCAGATGCTGTTCCGTCCCCTCTTCACGACGGGCTGGATGATTGATGACTGCCTGATGGAAACCGGCGACCCGGTGCCGGAAACCGTGGTCATCTCTTCTGCGTCATCCAAGACGGCGCTCGCCCTCGCCCACTGCCTGAAGACACGCGGCAGCGTCGATACGCTCGCCCTCACCTCTGAAGGCAATCGCGAGTTCGTGGAGTCCACCGGTCTTTATGGACGTGTACAGACATATGACGATGCCGACCGGCTGAATGCGCGCGGTCTCACAGCCTATGTGGACTTTCTCGGCCGTCCGGCCCTGACGGCAGATGTACACAACGCCCTGAAAGACCGCCTCGTGCGCAGCCTAGTCATCGGCGTCACAGACTGGGAAGGCAACCGCACGCCGGTGCCGCTGCCCGACCCTCAGCCGGAATTCTTCTTCGTGCCGACCTATGCCGCCGAGCGCGCTGCCGTGATTGGCCCGGACATTCTGGCCCAGCGGCTCGGCGCATCCATGATGAGCTTCTACCGCGCCTCGAAGGATTTCATCACACCCGTTGAAGCAAGCGGCCCGGACGCCATTTCGAAAGCATGGGATGAAACGCTGGAAGCGCGGGTCAGCCCCGCCACAGGCCTGATCCTCGGTTTCTGACGAAACGCCGCCGCGCTCTAGCGGCGCTCGGTGACAGTGAATTCCGTCCGGCGGTTCTTCGCCCAGGCATCGGCGGTCTCGGCCGTATCGATCGGCTTGGACTCTCCATAGCCCACGGCCTCCAGGGCGTCCGGGTTCACACCCTTGCCGACAAGATAGGTCCGCACAGCATCCGCGCGCTGCTGCGAAAGATTCCGGTTGTAATCGTCAGAGCCCCGCGAATCCGTGTGGCCGCCGATCTCGATCGAATAATCCTGACACAGAATGGCAACGCCGCTCACCGCGTCCAGCAGGCGGGCGCTGGACGGGGAAATCGTATCCGCCCGCGTCTCGAATTGCACATTGCGGCCCTGCATGGTTTCGTTGAAGGCCCGCTGGCAAGCCTGCAGCGTCGCTTCGCCGTCGGACAGGGCAGCAAGGCTCTCGCCGACACCGCGCGCGCCGCCTTCGACGGCAATGCCGTCAACGATCAGGGAAATGTCCTGCCCGCCGCCTTCATAGGCCGCGATGGCTGCCTCGCCGGCCGCAAGCCCCCGCTCCTTGGCATTCACGTCAGGCGCGATACCGGTCAGCGTCGCGACCCGGCCACGCACGCGCAGCCCCATCCATGGGAAGCCCAGTTCGGGGAAGGAACGCTCCAGCTCACTTGCCCAGCCTGTCGTCTCACGGACCGGTACCGGCGCAGGTTCAGGCCGGGACACCGGCGCGGGCTGGCCCATGACGGCGAAGCGGCTGCCGTCCCAGTAATACTGCCCGGGCACCAGCTCGACGCATTCCACACCGCCTGCCGTGGCAGCAGGCGCCTGGCTGGTCTCTGCCTCGTCGCCGCCGCAGGCTGTTAGCCCGGCAAGCGCCACACATGCAGCTGTCACCGCAAGGATATGCTTGAAGCTCATCCCGCTTTCCCTCTCCAGAAGTACAGGTTCGCGGAGATTTTCCAGCCTTTGCACCGGATTGTCAAAACGCTTCGCGGATAAGGCGAACGGGAACTGCAGTTCAGCGGTCGCCCTTGTAGACCACACCATCCTTCATAACGAAGTCCACATCCAGGAGTTCGTTGATGTTCTTCAGCGGATTGCCTTCCACAGCGATGATGTCGGCGAACTTGCCGGTTTCCAGCGTGCCCACCTGATCTGCCATCTCGACATGTTGCGACGCGACCACGGTCGCCGTCCGGATCGCTTCTTCCGGCGAATAGCCCGCCTCCACCATGAGCGACAGCTCCTTCGCATTCTCGCCATGCTTGGAAACGCCGGTATCCGTGCCGAAGGCCACGGTCACACCGCCCTCACGCGCCTGGCTCAGCATGGCCACAAGAATGGGGCCGATAATCGCGGCCTTCTCCCGGCTCGCCGCCGGCAGCCAGGGTTCGTTCACCCAGCCCGTCACCGTCGCCCCCGCCAGAACCGTCGGCACCAGCACCGCATTCTTCTCCTTGAACAGGGCAATGACCTCGTCATCGGTATAGGTGCCGTGCTCGATGGAATCGACGCCTGCATTCAGCGCCGCAATGATGCCGCCCTTGCCGTGTGCGTGCGCCGTTACCTTGCGGCCCATGGAGTGCGCCGCCTCGACAATCGCCCTCATCTCATCATCCGTGAACTGCTGTTCCAGCCCGGCCCGCGTGTTGGAGAGGACGCCACCCGTCGCGGTGATCTTGATAAGATCCGCACCTTCCTTCACCTGCTGGCGCACTGCCCTGCGGCAATCATCCGGGCCGTTGCAGATGTTCTTGCCCTCGAACAGGGCCAGGACGCGCGGGGCGTAACCATTGAAGTCGCCATGACCGCCGGTCACCGCAACGGCACTGCCAGCAGCCCGCATGCGCGGTCCGGGAACGGCCCCCCGCGCAATCGCGTCGCGCAGGCCGAACACGGCTTCATTCTCGCCGCCGACATCCTGAACCGTGGTGAATCCGGCCAGCAGCGTTCGCATCGCATAGGTCGCGCCGTCGAACGCCACATCGACCGTTGTGTCTTCAAATGTCTTGATCCGGTCGTTCGGGCCATTCTCGCCCGTGATGTGGACATGGCTGTCGATCAGCCCCGGCATAACCCAGGAATCCTTGAGGTCGATAACCCGTGAGCGCGCCCGGGGCAGCTGGTAGCCGGGAGAGATCGACGAGATCTTCCCGTCCTCGATCAGAATGGTCTGCTTCTCGGCAAAGCCTTCGCCCGGCACAGCCATCAGATGGCCCGCATGGACGACGACCAGTTCCGCCGCCGCGCTGCCGGCCATCATCGCCACAGCCGCCACGCCCGCCATCAGTTTCGCCACAGTCTTCCGCATGCTTGCCTCTCCCTCAGAGCATCACTATCCGTTGTAGCCGATCATGAGCCCGCTTCCGGGGGAATGTCGAGCCTCTTCTGGTCCTGAAACCTGTCGGTCGCGTCCGGATCCCACGGGAAGCGGCCATCATCTCCCTGCCAGAAGATCTGGACCATTTCCTTCATCTCCGGCCGGCCTGTCTCGCGCCGCACCACAATGTTCACAGCCGCAACTGCAGGATAGTGGGCAGGGTGAACGGCACGCAGCTCGACCAGCTCTTCCTCGATGATATCGCTCATCTGCAATGGCACGCCCTTCCAGCCAGCCCCCTTCACCAGCTGGGCCACAACATTGTGGATAATCGTATCCGCTGCCTCACGCGACATGCCGAACATGACGAGTTCCGGCAGGCCATACACCTCCTGCAGGCCGATCGTGGCAGTGAAAACCGCCCGCGACTTCGGATTGCCATCTTCCTCGAACAGATATGTCTTCGTCCATTCCCCGCGCGCGAGGGCATCGGCGACGGGTTTCAGGGCAGGTGTCAATGCCATCCGTTTCTCCTCAGAAACTGTAGCGCAGGCTGAACCGCACCTGCCGCGGCTCCACCGGATGCAGGTGGATGTCCTCGACCGGAGAGGCCTCACCCGGCAGCTGCGACTCGAAGAAATAGGTGATGTCAGCATCTTCCGAATCGAATGCGTTCAACAATTCCATGCCGAGCGTCACCTGCTTCCAGTCCATGGTTGCGCCGAAATTGACGATCGTCGTGTCGCTCGCCTTGACCGACCCGTCCTCGATCAGCGGCGCGCCGCCGAAATGGCGCAACCGTCCGCTGAAGGTCCATGGGTCGAAGCGCGCGACGAAGCCGCCGCCGACGACATGTTCCACCGCGCCGGGAATGGCCGTGTCACTGCCCGGAATGTCGAACTCGGCATCTGTCCAGGCCGCGCTGAGATCGGCGGCGAACCAGTCCGCCACCTGCCAGAACAGGCTGGTCTCGATCCCCGTCCGCGTGGAGGCATCATTCGCTTCCGTCGTGCCGGCATCGCCGACGAAAACAAGTTCGGAATCGAGGTCCAGCGTGAACAGGGCAACTGACGCATTGAGATTGCCATGCTCGAAGCGCGCGCCTGCTTCTGCACCTTCCGCCCGCACAAGGATCGGCACCCTGTCGGCCGGATCGCCGCTGGCAGGATCGATCCTGATCGTCGCCCCGCGCACATCATTGGAGTGAAAGCCCTGACCGTAATTGGCATAGAGCTCGACCCAGTCCGCCGGTTGCCAGGCAAGCGCGGCCTTGGGCGACAGCATGGTATCGTCCGCCGTGCCGCCATTCAGCGGCAGGCTGCGGGCCGTGACATCGCCCTCGTAATAGTCAGCCCTCAGGCCCAGCGTCGCCCGCACCCTGTCGGTCAGCGCCGTCTCTACTTCGCCCCACGCCGCGAGACTGGTCTCCTCGACGCTGTCCTGCCGCACGGTCGAAAGGCGCTGACGGCCGGCTGCGCGGAACAGTCCGACATCAGAGATGTCGTCCACCCGCGCATCGGCGCCAAGGCGGAGTTTCGTCCGCTGGCTGAGGTCTCGCGCATGACGCAGCACGGCACCATAATAGGTCCGTGCATCACGCTGTTCGAACTCATCCCCGTTTACCGGGTCTTCCAGGAAATAAGTGAAGTTCGAAAAGAGCGAAAATTCATAGTCGACGAGATAGGCTGTAAGTTCCGTCTCGCTGCCATCGGCATGGGCGTAGCGTGCATTGCCCGTCAGGCCAAAGCGGCTCGTCTCGCCGCCAAGATCATCATCGATATAGCCGAACCGGCCGATCGTGCCATTTTGAATGGCCCGCAGCGGCACCTGGTCCGTCGCCGTCCACGAACTGTCATAGGCCATACCCTTCAGGCTGAGATGCCATGGTCCGGCATCATGGACGAGCTTCGCGATACCATTCAGCTTTTCGAGATCCTGATCGAGATCCCACGGCCCGTCATAGGCCTGAGACTCCAATGCAAGCAGCACGCTCGTGTCCGGCCCCGTCTGGAAGCTGCCCGCCGCCACGGTCCGGAGATAGCCGGACTCCCCCGCAGACACTTCCACGAATGAATTGTCCAGCCGTTCATACGTCGTGTAACGGGCAGAGCCCGCCGCTGAGAAATCGCCATTGAAGGCCCGGTAAGGCCCCTTCCAGTAGTCGACCCGTTCGACGATTTCCGGGATCACGAAATTCAGGTCCAGATAGCCCTGCCCATGGCCATGCGTGCGTAGATTGACCGGCACGCCATCCACGCTCGCGGAAAAGTCCGTGCCGTGATCAAGATTGAAACCGCGCAGGAAGTACTGGTTCGCCTTGCCCTCGCCCGAATGCTGCGTTGCCACCGCGCCGGGGATCACTTCGACCAGTTCCCCCACGCGGGAGAGCGTCCGGTCCGCGAAGTCCGCATAGCCGACGACGCCTTCACTGGCAGCGCCCGCTTCACCGATCAGGTCCAGCCCGCGGCCATGCACGATCACGGTCTCAAGCCTGTCCTCGCTGTCCGCTTCATCCGCTATGGCCGGCATCGCCGCATAGCTCAGAATTCCCACCGCAATGCATGCAAATCTGACTCGCACGCGCGTTCTCCTTCGCTGGAATAGTTACAATATTACATGAATACGACGGAATTGCCGTCCAGGTCTACCCTTCCATCCCGGCATTCCGGGCGCATTGGGCGGCGAAGGCGGCGAGCGGCTTTACGCGCTCCGCATTCGCAGCGGCATTCGCATTGGATGCCGTGCCATCGCGCACCCGCCCGACAATCCCCTGCAGGATACCCGCAAGACGGAACGCGTTGTAGGCGAAGTAATAGTCAAGCTGCGGCATGCCGTCCCGGCCGGTATGCTGGCAGTAGAGGTCGACATACTCCTCCATGGTGGGAATGCCCCAGGCTTTCAGGTCCGGAATGGCGGAAAGAGAGCCGCGCGTCGCATCTCCGCTCGGCATCACCCAGTTCATCAGATGATAGGAAAAGTCCGCCAGCGGATCACCAAGCGTGGACAGCTCCCAGTCCAGCACGGCAATCACTTTCGGCTCGGTCGGGTGCAGCACCATATTGTCGAGCCGGTAATCGCCATGCACGATCGTCGTCGTGTCGCCAGCCGGAATATTCTTCGGCAGCCAGTCGATCAGTTTTTCCATATCCTCGATATGTTCGGTCTCGGAGGCCTTGTACTGTTTCGTCCAGCGATGGATCTGGCGGGCGACATAGTCGCCTTCCTTGCCGAAACCTTCGAGACCGGCAGCCTTCCAGTCGACATTGTGCAAATCGGCAAAGGTCTTCACCTTCGCCTCGTAGATCTTCCGCCGCATGGCAGGCTCATAGTCCGGCAGCGTGCCGTCCCACAGGATGCGGCCGTCCACCATGTCCATCACGTAGAACATGGTGCCCACAACACTCTCATCGGTGCACAGGCCATAGGGCCGCGCCACCGGAAATCCGAGCGGATGAAGCGCGCTGATCACGCGATACTCCCGGTCCACGGCATGCGCGCTCGGCAGCAGCGTGCCCGGCGGCTTGCGGCGCATCACGTATTTCTTCTTCGGGGTGACCAGCTGATAGGTCGGGTTGGACTGGCCGCCCTTGAACTGGCGCACGTCCAGCGGGCCTTCATAGCCCTCGACATTCGCTTCCATCCACTCGGCGAGATTGCCTTCATCGAATTTGTGGCTTTCAGCCACAGGCTTCGTCCCTGTGAACAGGTCTTCGGCGGTTTCTCCCTCGGCCATTTTTTGCCCTCATTTCCGGCTGATCTTATTGCACTCCACCATACTGGCCCAGCGCCCCGCGCCAAGGCCTGCCGTAAGGTTCACGCCGGGTGAACCGGAAGAGACGGGAGACCCGCTTGATCAGACCAGCCGCTTCTGCCCTGCTCGCCCTGTTCCTTGCCGCCAAGGCGGCTGCCGTGCCGCTCGACCCCGAACAGCTGATCCGCCCGCATCTGCTGGGCGAGGCGCTGGCAGCACTTGGAGCCAT